>SDBT01002628.1_pt1 | contig 31585 bp, 27 predicted proteins | sample 2277101 | NCBI WGS metagenome assembly SDBT01 (sample SAMN10404973, study PRJNA504765) | marine sediment metagenome | isolation source: marine sediment core GS10_PC15, 103 cmbsf | place: Arctic Ocean: Southern Knipovich Ridge | collected 2010 | reverse complement strand
TAGATACCCCCTGTTTTTGAAACGGATTCACATTCTTTATGCTGTTCATATTTAATATTTACCTCAACATTGTTCTACAAATTCTAATTTATATAATCTAATATTTGGTTCAGGATCAATTCCCTCACCATAAATTGGTAATCCTATCTTCTTTTCTATAATATTATAATATTTTTTTTCATATTTCCAAAACATTCTGGAAAATTCGATTTTCCTCTCAGCCATGACATTCATATCATCACAAACACTATTCATTAGACTATTAATCTTAATAAAACCATCGGCTAGTATAAATAATTTATAATTTTTACATAAACTTTTAAGAAAAATTTGTTCTTTACTTAAATTTTCTTTCTTAGCATTAATGAATAAATCCTCTAATAATTCTTTAGGAAAGGAATTATATGCCACTTTAGTATTAACTATGTATTTATCATTTTCTCTATAAATAAGATTTATATCTTCAAACAATTTAAAAGTATAATTTATGACATTGCTATTTTTTAAAGCTGAAGGTTCGTCAAACATTGATTTTGAGGAAGATCCTCCCCCTCCACGTATTTTTATGAGCGTTTTTTCATCAATCAATACTCCTTGCTCAGCTATACTATCTCGTAAAAAGGGACCTAATATCGAATACAAGTGCCGATTTAGAAGCTCATTAAACACAAATTCAAATTCCTTATCGAAATCAAGTTCTATCTCTGATAAATCAATATCCTTACTTAAATCCGTTATTGTTATATAATCAAATTTATTTACTAATTCATTTAATTTCTTTAGTTCAACACTTTCTCTCTTCTGTAATTTTTTCATTAATTTTTCTAATTCTTCAGAAATCAGTTTCAAATTCAAATAATTTTCATATGACTGCTCATTGTTTTCTGGGAAGTATTGGGATATCTGAAATTCATATTTCAGGATTTCATTTAGCCTTTTTAATGGTCCTGATTCTATTAAATTAATTAATATGCTATTTGATAACAAACTTTGAATTTTTACGATAATTGCTTTTTTAGTTTTAAAAAAAACAAATAATTTCTCATTTTCATTCTGGAGATACTTAAATTTAGATTTTTTTGGAAAAATCATTTTATACTCTAGAATTTGGGAATAGAAAAATAGTAATCTTGTTCGTATTTCATATTTCAATATAATTTCTGCTAATTTTATTTTCCATGCATCCCCACTAGAATTTGTCAAGTAAAGCGAGATCAATTCCTTTCCTTCCTTGCTAAATAGATACTCACCTTTAATTTTCAATTTAAATAAATTAATTCCTCTAACTTTTACTGTATTACTGCTTATTTTCTCTACACCATATACATTTTCTGCTAAAGTATGATACTGTTTTTTTCCAGTCTTATCTCTTAATCTCTTATCGGGTTTGGTTAATAAAGACATTATATCTGAATTTGAAAGTACGGAATTTATATTCAACTCGTTCTTCACGAGATTGTTACTTATGAAATCAGGATATTTAACATAATCTGTACCACACCATAGGTTACTTGCTGTAATTCGAATTATCAATTCCTTTACCATATTCGATCATCTTTGAATTTTATTAATTAGCCAATAACGAAATTGCGTATCATTATTTCTTATTTTTAGCAAATCATATGCGCATAGCTCATTAAAAAAAACCGTGAACCTTAAGTTTGAAACGGAAACAACGATATTGAGTTTTTCACATAAATTTATCAAAAGTTTACTTAGGTTTTTACGACATTCTATATCAGATGAATAAGATTCATTCCAAAGTTTAAAATTCATCATTACTAGGATCTGATCAATTATATCCATTAATAGAATTGGTCTATTGTCATTTAGTATTACATAGTAGCTGTCATTTATAACTTTTATATCCAAACGGGTTTCTTTATTTTTCAGAATTAATAGATTTATTAATATACGAAAAATAGGTTGAAAATAAAAGAATAAGCCAATTATTGAAGTATTATGATTTGGGGTTGATTCTGAATGTAACATAAAATAATAAAAATGAGTTTTTTTGTAATGGTTTTCTTCCCAATAGTTTTGCTTTAAGTCAAATAGTGGTATTTTGCCCATTACAATGGAGGAGGTACAAAAGTTCCTTAGTAAAATTTCATTTTCTTTAGCCATATCCAATTTATCTCGAAAAAATTCGATCAGATCATTCTGTTCATTAAATTTGTCCAATAAGTAATAAAAGATATTCAATATATTCATATCATTATAATTATATGACTGTGAATTTAGGTATACCGGATTATTTGGCAAGATTCTGCTTAAATTTTCAATGCTATAATCACGTGTATCCACATCGAATCTATACTTTTCACTTATATCTGTTGAATATTTGAAAATTTGATTATTTTTCATTTCTGGTATTTCTCCAGAATAGAAATCAAAGAAATAATTAAAAAAATTCTCACTTAATTCTTCCCAGTTATTAAAATCGATCGATTCTATTAACCTATTATTATTTAGTTTCTCAGAGCAGATGAAAAACCTTATAGGATTTTTTAAATATAATTCTCCTTCATTTTGTTCAATTTCTATCCCAAGAACGTGTAAGACCCTAACGATTTGCATTAAAATGTTTTCACTATTTTCGAAAAGTTTCAAATTATTGAAATAACTAATGAGTTTATTAATATTAAGAGATTGACATTTGAATCCACCTATGATTAAAGAGATTAATAAAAAAATTAACAATTGTTCTGTGTTTTCATCAACCCAATAGAAAGGAGATATGTATTCGTAGTTAAATTCTATTGTCGGATTGATTTCAGTATTGGAATTTAATTTTTGTTCGATAACTCTTTTATTAATTGTGCGACCTAAGTAATAACTACTACAAAAACTCAGGTTATAATCCCAGTGTCTATACCATTTAAAATTTGTATTTTCTAATTCTAAGTTAAAGAAAAGATTAGTTTCTTTTAATGATATATCTTTATTTAAATCCAAATCGTTCTCATTTACATAATTTCTTTCATAATTTAATAAGATCTTTAGATGTGAAAGATATTGTGGAATCGAAATTGCAAAATCAACTTCATTGTAATCAGTTATTAGTTTCCTTCCTTTTTCCGTAATTATATAAATGTAATTTTCATTAATATGAAACTCATCCATTAATCTTAATGCTAAAAGAAAGTTAACATAATCATCGTAATACGAATATTGAGATTGTCTGCTATTAGTTCTTTCTAAAATTCTCAATATATCTCTTCTGGTCAATTCACCAATTAACATCGATTTTTCAAGAATTTCCCTAACTACTTCTAAATATCGTACGATTTTTATCATAGCACTGTTTTGTGATTTGGTTTTACATAAAAAGTATTTTCATAAATAGTATCACATAAATTTTATTTAAATTTTATTTAATACCCATTTTCTTTTTAAGAACTTTTGACATGCTTCTTTTGCCTTTTTTTTAGTTTTATCTATAACAAAAAAGTAACAAAAGGACCTATTTATAAATTTGAGCTTCTTTAATCAATATCAATTCAGTTAATTTAAAAAAATAGGGTTTTCGTGTAATAATCGATAGATTTTAAAAAGCTGACATGAAGTAATAACTAAGTACTGTTATCTAAAATATTTAGTTTAAATCTTTCTAAGTTTAAAGTGCAATTCTCATCGAGCTCAATAAAGATTCGAGCAGTTTTCTTTTCTTTTGGGGAAGGTCTTTTGGTTTTTATATTCCCATTTAGAATTTGTATTGATCTCACATTTTTTAGATTCAAACAAATTTGCTTTGGGATAAGTAAACTTACAATTGACCTGATTCCATCACTCCAGCAATAAGTTTTATTATATTTATCTTGTTCTTCAGTTCGCATCAAGTAAAAAGGCTGTTTAAATAGAAAATTAGTATTTTCAACGGCAGTAGATTCGGTTACTTCTGAATTTCGGTCAAATTTTACCGAAGTGTTATTTTCTAAATCCTTTTTTTGTAAAAAATTAAGAAGCTTTGCGTTAGTTTCTGCTGAAAATTCTCTCTGGCTGATTCGAAGTTCTAATACATATCTCTTTAAAAATTCTTTGTGCCATTCTAATTTTTCAAGGCTTTCTATACTTAATTCGAATAAAGCATCAAAGAGTTGCAGTCCAAAATTATTTCCCGTATTACAAAAGAATAAGCCTAAGTTATAGAGCAATGAGAGGTCATCTTCTAAATAATCGTTAATATTATGAGGAATTTGTCCATTCCTTATAGCTATAAGAAGATTAAAAGTCTGTTTAACTTCCGATGTTTCTTTCCAAAATCCGACATCCATTAAATGATTGATATAGCTAAAATTCCCAAAGCTTAGTTGAAAAATCCCATATAAGAGTTTTAAATTTTGCAAAGTTTGTATTTTCATGGGAAAACCCCAGTTGGTTTCTAAAAGTGGACTAAAGTGTAGAAAGGCATCTTCAAACAGGCAATCTTGAAAATAATGGATAGTCTCTTCAATTCTTACCCTAAATAGCTCTCGTTCGATTAATTCTTCTATTCCCTTACGATATTTGTAAATTTCATTTTGAGATTCATCAGTTTCTCTTCTAAGGTCGGACAACAGTTCAGGCATTTGTATATAAAGTGATTTTGTTAATAAATTCCTCTCTTGAGCGTCGTTTGAAGAATAAACGGAGACAAAAGGAAGCAAGTATCTTTTAATTAATACAATTCTGCGATCCTCATCAGGCGTTAAGATTTCTTTTGCTATAAATCGTTGTAGTAATAGTCTTAAATCATCTGGAAGGGTTTGAATTGGGACCAGAGAGTCTTTAATAGAACTATATAAAAGCAAATTTTCTAAAATGCTTTCGATCGGGCGCTGATCTCTAAGTCGATATTTAATAAAGTGATCAGCAAAATGGATAATTAATTTTTCCAAATCTTTAATTAAATTGCTATCTGTTATATCTGGTATAACTAACTCCAAGAACTTCATAGGTTCGATAACTCGAACATTACTCATAAATCTCTGCTGATTTTCCTTTGCTTTCTTAAAACCCTCGTCATTTGTAACGAGATAATTATCATTATCGGACTGAGCTGCGCCATAAGCTAATGACTGATCTGCTGGTTCATCATTTCTTTTAGAATTTTTCAAGCAAAACCTTACAGATGCGCAAAAATTCCTAAAACTAGCAGAATTTTCGACCGAAATCACTTTAAAATAGATATCAATAGGTTCCCGAAAGAAGAGCACTTCACTTTTGATCATTTTTGTCATATTAAATTGGTGAATGGTGCGCAATTGAGCAAAAAATCGCTTTAATAATGGTAGTTGTCTGGCCTCCCTGGCAGCAATGAAAAAATTTGAATCAATCCAAAAATCGGTCATTTTTAATTAATAAAACTTACATTTTTAAATTTTGATATGGTTGTCGGACTTAACGTCAGGAGAAATATCGAAACCGGTAAAAATTAGTTGCTCAATGTTGGTTTCGTCTACGATCTGTTTGATTTGCTCTGTTACAATTTTTTGATTTTCAATCATAAAGGGATTGAGTAAATTGTCAACGACGATAAAGTAATTTGGTCCCAACTCCGCTAAAAGTGCCGCTCTAATCGAGAAATATATAAACATTTTTTCTGAAGAACTTAACTGGTACAGATTTCTTTCAATCCCCCCTATTTTAAGGATTGGAAGAAAATTATCGTCCCAGTCTATCAAATGTCTGCCAGATTGCAGCCGAAATTTACGCCACATCTTATTGCAAGTATCTTGTATTGACTTCAATTTTCGAGATTTGAGCTCGTTCAGGGTTAAGTTCAATGCTTCTTGAAAGAAGATCAGTTTATGTTGCTTATGGATCAAGCTCTCTATATTAATCTGCATTTCCTCTATCGATTTATAAGGTTCTAGTAAAGCTCGCTTTTCCTTTTCTAACTGGTTTTTTTTAAATACATTTTTTTCTGTATTTAAAGTAATTTTTGAAACTTTTTCCTTCCAATCGTCATGTTGCTTATTTTCTTTGACGGGGTCCATAATTTCTCCGATTTGATGAGAGCTTTTAAATTGTTCGATCTCTTTTTGTTTTTCTTCAATAGTATTCTCGTTCTCTGAAATCTCATTTTCAATTTTAGCTATCTCTGTATTTTTGTCCTCGATTTTACCAAGCAATTTTTCTTTACCTTTTACTCTTTCTTTTTTAGAAATATAATCTTCATGCTGTTTTCGTAGGCTTTTAATTGTTTTATCAACTAGGTTAATTTTTTTGTCGATTTCTGTCAGTTTATTTTCAATCTTCTTTTTTTCGTCTTCATTTTGAGCCAAAGTATCAATCTCGTTCCTAATATCTCCCATATTTTTTTTAATTCTAACTACATTTTTGTTCGTGTCATTTAGATGAGTTTTTTGGCTTAAAAGCTCGTAATATTCTTTTTCCGGATTTTCTACATCTTGGAGTTTTTCTTCGAACTTTCGTTTTTCTCCTTTTAATTGCTCAATTGAGTTTGTATACTCCTCAATAAAACTTTCTGAGGAAGGACAATTACTTTTAGTTATAGGACATGTCCCTGATTTAAAATTATCAATGATTCCTGTTTCAGATCCTATTTTTTTATTGATTTCGTCTAATTGCTTTACGATTGAGTTGTACTCCGAAAGTTTCTTTTCTAGTGATTTTAATCTTGGCATCATCTCGTCAATCTTTGCTTGAGCAGTATTTACTTCATCTAATTCCCCTTCATATCTTTTTAATTGAGATTTTTTATCCTCTAAAAGAAGATCGCTCTGCTTTGCGTCATTCAGTTCTTTACTAAGGTTTTGGCGCGAAATCCGCAATTCATTTAATGTCTCTTGGTTTCTTTTAAAGAGATTGGATTTTTCTTGTAGCGCTTCTATTTCACTTTCTAATCCTTTGAGTTCTTTTAAATCGCTTTTCAAGGTCATAATGTCACTAGAAATGTAGTCTTTTTTGTCTCTTGCGGTACTTATCTGGGTTTCTAACTTTTTTTTACTTTCATCCAACTCTTTAAGCAGGGTATATTTTTTGAGTTTCTCTTTAATTTTTGCGATTTTAATTTTTAAATCTTCATCTCTTTCTTTTAATCCTGTGTTTTCTTCATCTATATCTGCGATAGCGATGTTAATTATATCTAATTTGCTAAAAGCATCTTTAAATTTGTCCTCAAGTTCATTCGCTTTTTTTTCTATGTCTTTTATTCCCTTCTCGGAATGATTATTTATCTCAGTAAAGTAATCTAATTGTAAAATGTTAGATATATCTTCAAGAATTTTGGTTTTTGGGTTATTTAAAAGACTTGGAATGGAACCTTCTTGTATAAAATTAATGTTTTTTATAAACCTGCTGTTAACTTTTAATAAATCTTGAATTTTGGCTAATTTTTCCCCTTTTTTTGAAGTACTTTCTAATTCCTCAACCTCTCCTCCATTTTCTAAACGATAGATATAAGAGTCTGTCTTGATTACTTTCTCTCCGCTAATATTTCGCCGAATTCTATATTCTTGACCGTCTACGGTAAAATCAAAAGTTACTGATGCATTTCTTAGCCCTTCTTTTTTTAGTTCTTTAGCCGTTAACTGCTTATATAACGTCTCATTAAAAAGAGCAAAATATAGGGCTTGAATAAATGATGTCTTGCCAGAATAATTACTACCCTCTACGATATTAACTCCTGAAGTAAAGTTGAACTCTTGGTCGTCAAAAGATTTCCAGTTTTCTAACTTCAGCCTATTTATTATCAAATTATTCTTCCTCCCTACTCATCAATTTGATGAATAAGCTATAATCAAGAGTATCCCTCATTTCCAACAATTCCTCGAAAATCACGGAAAATTGGTCTTTTTCCTCTTCTGTGCAGCAATAGTGCGCTAAATCATACTTTCGCTTTCTTTTATATTTCTCCTCTTGCCCACTATACACTTTTGTCAGCATCTCGTTAAAAATCGCTACTACATCCTTTTGCTCCATTTTAATCATCCATTTAGTTGCCTTTTGCCAATTTTCCCCTAAATAAATTTATCACACATAGTTATTTAACTAGAAGATATATATAAGATTTTTGAACTCGAAAGTATACAATTATCTAATTTTTTATTTTATGAATAAAATTTGACAAATTAATATTTGTGGATTAATGTGTATAAATTTAAAAATTAAATTTGAGATTAGTAGATCAAGAGTTTTTACATTATAATCGAAAATTTAAAAAAATTGTTAAAAAATAAAAAAGGAACTAATAAAATGTTAGAAATAATTGAAAAAATACAGAAAGTTATAGATTATGCTAATAGATTGGAAGAATTCAGAAAAAATCCTGAAAAATTTTTAGAAACAATAGAAAAACTACCCAGAGAATATTTGGAAAAAATAAGAGGGTGGTGGAAAAATTTAAAGTTGACAAAAACAGGAGGAAATAGCGTTAATACAGTAAGATTTATTATACTAGATCGGATTCTTAAAGGTGATCCCGTCAGTATAGAGATTATTGAAGAGATTAAATATAATATTAGATTTAAGAATGATGAATATTTTTCAGAATATCCCGATATTCAAATGGCGGTTCAGAATTTAGAACGAAAAGGGAAGAATTATTTCAGATCATGGAAACCGTTTTCAATACTAATGCGAATTTATTATCACAAAGATAGAAAAATGATTAATGAAATATTAGATAAAATAGCAAAAAAAATTCAAAAAGATAATCTTCCTGAAGATCTCAACATATATATTAGTGATTTTTTAGGAAATAATAATTTTGGCAGAAGTCATTGTTGGTTTACTTATTATCCTCCTTCATTTGGTGATTTTAAAGATGCTTACCAAATTATACTTGTTTTTAATCCCGGTGAGATATCGTATGGCATCAATACTGGATGGCATGTAAAAATAAATAGAGTTAAAAAATATACAAAAGTGCTATTAGATGAATTGGATGAATTTAATTATGATAAATTTACAAAAAAATTGAGAAGTGAAATATTTAATGAATTTAATGAATTAAATAATAAATTACTAGGCTTTACAGAAGATCAGGAGGAACCTACACAATCTCTTGAAATTTATGCTAATACTGATATTAACCTTGAGAGTATTATTGAAGCGTTAAAATTTAGTTACCAAATAATATTGATGGGACCACCAGGTACATCAAAATCATACTTGGCAAAACAGATAGCAGAAGAAATTACAAATAACGAGGATAATATAACTTTAATTCAATTTCATCCTGGTTATTCATATGAAGATTTTATTGAAGCTAAAGAACCTAAAGGTGGAAAGGATTTATCTTTAGAATTTATACCTGTTAAAAAGAAATTTGCTTTATTATGTAAAAAAGCCTTAAATAAAAAAGAAGAAAACTTTGTTGTGATCTTAGATGAAATTAATAGGGGAAATGTTGAAAAAATATTTGGTGAATTAATATGGGCTATGGAAAATCGAAATCAATCTATTAATTTATTGTATTCAAATGATCCACTCATAATTCCTGATAATCTCTATATTATAGGAACAATGAATACAGTTGATTTATCAATTGCAAATATTGACGCTGCTTTAAGAAGAAGGTTTTCGATAATTGAAATCATGCCAGATATAAAATTTTTAAGAAAATGGTTAAATTCCAAATTTGAAGGTAATTATGATGAAATAATCAATAGAATTGTTAAATTAATGCATGATATCAATTTAAAAATAAAAAATTCTGAAAGAATGAATGAGTTTCAAAGTATAGGACATACTTATTTTATGGTGAATAAAGGGAAATCTTTGATAGAAACAATAGAGTTTTTGAAGTTAAAATGGGAATATTCAATTAAGCCATTATTATTAGAATACCATCAATTCAATAGAGAAGAATTAAGAGAATTTAATCAAATTTGGGATGATTTTGAAGACGAAATTGAAATGATTCTTGAAAAATATAGAGAGAATGGAATTTTGAATGATTCAGGTTGAGCAGAAAAAATTTGATATAAATTTAAATCGGAGAGATTTGTCTTGCTTTAAAGATCAGTATAAAATCTATTTTGAAATAATTCATACTGAATTTTTAAATCAGAATGATGTTAGACTTACAATAAAAGCTTTAAATTTCGTTGGTACAATTTCTCTACCAAATAGAGAAACATTATTTATTAAACCTAAAATAAAAAAAGCAAAAATTCTATATATGTTTGCATATGTAAATCCAAAATATGCAAAAATCCTTGATCCAATCATCAACGAGGTTGGGTTTGATGATATTTTTAATTTTTTTGAAGTATTATTAAATAGATTTTTAGACGTCTCTGAAAACATAATAATACATCAGCTTAGAAAAAAACCAATTTTAAAAGAAGTTTGCTCTCAAAGAATAAAGGGTAAAATTCTAATAAATAAATTATCTTATTCTCAAGATTATCTAAAAGGAAATTTTTTTTGTGAGATTGGAGAATTCTCCATAGATAATTTGGATAATCAAATTATTAAATTTATTCTTTATCACCTCTATTACTCTTCAATCAACAAAAAACAAAGACAAAGAATCCAGAGATTATTAATGAGTTTATCACGAGTTAGCTTAAAAGAAATATCAATCTATACATTCAGAAGACTGAGATATAATAAATTGAATCAGCATTATAAAAGTGTTCATTTTTATTGCCAATTATTTATTGAAAAATTTATATTAGGTTCATTTATAGGAAATAAATCAACCCATAGCTTCTTAGTTAATACAGCAGTTTTATATGAAGAATTTCTGAGAGAAATATTTAAAAGGTTTTTAGCTGATTTTAAAATTCATAAAGGCTTTGGAAAATTAGATATTGACCACGAATTAAAAGTAATAACATTAAATCATCACAAAAAACCAGATATCTTATTTTTAAAAAAAAAAAGGATTTATCTTATAGCAGATGCTAAGTATAAATTTAAATATGATTGGAGAAATGATGCAATGCAAATGGGGTCATATTTAAGAACCTGTATCTTATTAGATAAATACAAGAGTCCAATTAAATTTCCTAAAAATTATAGAGATACACTTCTAATTTATCCTAAAAAATATCATTTTGATAATTCAAATACAGACAAACATTTCATCCCATATGATATTGGAGATGATATTTTAGGTCGAATATGGTATATTCGCATAGATCTCTCAAAAATAGATGATGAGATATATTTAATAACTTGGATAAATCGAATAAAAGCAAAATTTCTAAAAGGTTGCTCTACCCCCTAAAAGATAAAAAAAATAATCATATGTCACTCAGTTGCCCACAATTCGCTTTGATTAGCAATTTTTATATTAAAAATTAAACATATTAAAATAAAGTATATGATCTCCTTCTTATCATCTCTAAATCTTTCTGGTTCCAACACTAATCTGCTGTAATTAAACTTTACTGAAATACCTCCTAATTCAGCTACACATGAAAATATTTCGGCTGTATATCAGTTAGTCATTCTCAATAATTCTTCTTGAAGATCGTTGTCGCTTAACAAAAATTTATCTTTCATTTCTGGCGGTATGGTCACGGTAAGATTAAAATAAAGGTCTTTCTTGAAGACGATGTTGAGCGCACATTTTATTATGTGGGTGAGAAGAAACGCTTGGAAGTATTTAAGTCAAAAGGTCGCAAATTAACGGAGTACGTAAAAAAGGATGCGACGAACAAAAGTAAAAGCCGGATCGATTCTTTCTTAAAAAAGCATAATAACCACAAATTTTTTCTTGAATTCCGATTTTGGGCCGATAATACTTCTCACAAAGTTTGCGAAGATTGCGACAAAGCCATTACCATAGCGTATACTGAAGAAGATGAAGATTGGTTGAGGCGAATACCACAATATGATATAGCCGATAAGCCTAACAACTTGAGAGATATGCTATATGATCTCGTAAGAAATGACATTAACATAGATAATTTTAAAGGTAAATTAGATAAACTGCTTTTACGGGCAAAAAATTTACATAAGGGATAAAAGTTATGAAATTTCTTGTAGAATGAAAATCGCAATAAACTTAAATTATTAGGTTTTGACTATAAATATGGAATTAAAGAAGGTGAAGATTTATGGAAAATGAGCAGATAAAAGAAAATCTTATAAGATTAATTAAAAGTTTTAATAATACGTGCTCAGAGTGTGGAAGGCTATTTTTAGGAGCATTACTAGAGGGTTCAAGTGAAGTTGGAAGATATCCCGTAGATGTTGGAATTTCTTCTTACCCCTTATCATGTGGAAAATGTCCTGGATGCGCAAAAAATTGTTATGAAAACCTTATTGAATATGTAGAAAAAAACAATCAAATTCCTTGTAGTGATTCAATTATAGATGAAGATGAATATTTTGAAGATATAAAACATGAATTAGATTGTTTGATGTATTTAGATGAAAATTTTCAATGGGATCAACTAGGAAATGGAAATCCAAATGTTGAAGGAGGAGAACTAATTGATCTTTTTGATTTAATTGAAGAAGAAATTATTTATCTTAATAAAAAGAATGAATATGAGAGAAAACACCAGTTAATAAAGAACTTTGAAGAGGAGGATAGAAATAAAAGCAGTGAACCATTCCTTGAGCTCCTGGAAGATGAAGATTCAAGAATCCGGATGGAAGTAATAAACATTCTTGCTAATAAGGACAATCTTCAAATAAATGAGAAATTACTTTTACTTTTACAAGATGAAGAACCAAATGTTCGGATCAAAGTAATTGAAGTTTTAGGAAAAAAAGGCGATCCTCAGTTAATTGAAAAATTAATTCCACTTTTACAAGATGAAAATCCAAGTGTTCGAATTAATGTAATTGAAGTTTTAGGAAAAAATGAAACTCCTCAGATATGTGAAAAAATGTTAACTTTATTAATGGATCCCAATTCGAAAGTTAGAGAAAAATTAATTGAGGTTCTTGGAAAGCAAAATAATCCACAAATTCTTCATGATATTTTCGATTTAATTAATGACGATTCTCATAATGTTAGACGTAAAGTAATTGAAGTGTTTAGTAGAATTAATGATTCTCAAGTGTTTCAAAAAGTATTCAATCAATTAAAAAGTGAAAACAAAGAAAGTCGTAAGGCTACTGAAGTTATATTAGTGGAGAATAATAGTCAAAATGTTATAAACAAACTAATAGACATGTTAAAAAGCGATAATAATACAGATTGGGAAAAAGCACTTAAAATTTTAAGTCGTAAAAAGAGATCTGATTATCTAATTGAAAAATTAAATATAATCATAGATACCATATTTGATCGACTAGATTTTAATAAAACCAGCCTAATGAAATATCTAACTGATATTTTAAACATCGATAAGTCTGCTTCCCTGAAATATTTAATAAAAGATTTTAATAGCAAATCCGACCCTATACGATCTAAATTACTCGAATTAATAGAAAAAATAAATGATAAAAATAAAATTAAAAAAGTTATTCTTGATTCACAGATATATGATTATCTAATAGCAATTCTTACAGATCGTAATCGCGAAAACAAATTAAGAATTCTTATGATAAATCTATTGAAAAACTTAGATTCAGAGATAAATGTAATGAATTTATTTATTACAGTAATGATAGGTGAACAAGAAAGTAATTCTGTCAGAACACATATTAAGAAAGTTTATGGAGAACTTATCTTGTTTAAAGTAGATAATTTGAATTATTTCCTAAATTATTTCATTGACAACTATGAAACATTTGATGACAGACAAAAGAGATTAATGTATAAAGTGCTCTTGCTCTATGAACAAGAATTTATTAGAAATAAAGACTATAAAAAAAAACCAGAAATTATTGAAATTCTTATTAAATTATTGAGAGAATCTGAAAAAAAAAATCAAATTAAAGAAGACTCGTCAGAAAAATCATTATTACTCCAAAGAAATATAAATAATATTATTAAAGAGATTATATATAACATCACTCCTAATTATCTCATTCCATTATATGCTTTACTAAGAATAATAATTAATAAGAAAGAATATGGAGAAATAAGATATAACTTTCTCCAGAGAATCAAACGAGAATTTTTTAAATCTCCGGGGGAAATCATTAGATATCTTAAAAATATTGATGATGATCTAAAACCAGCTTTTTACGATATCATGAGAGATTTATTGAAATGAGTTTTGAATCTGAGTTAAAATTATAATAGTAATCACATTATATGTGTCAATTATCAACATATCTCCTAGCGAGTAAAATAAATAAGAATAAGAAAAAGCATTGCTAAAATCTTGTATATAATCCCTTTTGTCTTTATTCCACACATCAAAAACAGTTAAACTAATGGACAGGACAAGAAATGCCAAAATTAATCTTTGACAAGTTAAAGTCTTTAAAGATAATATTAACTGAAATAGATATAACTTCGTTTGGAAATATTTAGAAAAGATAATCAAGGAAAAAGATATCTCCCTAGATATTAGAGAAAATTAGAATTTAAAATCAAACTGGTCTAGGATCTCAAGACTTTTTCTTTTAATTCTGAATTGATAAGAATACTGCTCACTCGAACTTTTATAATCTCCAATATCTTGAACCCCTACACTAACTTTAATAAAAATTATTCCATCGTTGTAATCAACGATATCATAATCTGAGTAAGCTCCATTAATATTTTTATAGCCATGAGCGTAAAAAAAGTGCTTTTTGATACTCCATAATAATGTTTTAATCTTTTTCTTCTCATTTTCTGTTAAATTTTCAATCTTGGACCACATATCTTTTTCCGGATCGCCAATCTGCTCTCCTTGTTTTAAATGTAGCTTCCAATGTTTTCCATCTATCTGAATTTTATTGGTGTTATTGATTAGCATAAATTTGAGATTGTTAAGTATCTTATTTAATTCAGTGATCCGCATTTGTAAAATGATATCAGTTCCATTTTTAAACCTAATTTCTTGATTTTGATCTAGTATCCTCAGATCCGTTCCACTTATCATTTTTTTTTCCATATTTTCTAATTTTATTTTAAATTAATAACACTTTTAATTATTCAAAAATCCTATTTAAATCCCCCAAATTTTGATGTTGAAATACCTTTTCTAAATAAAAGAATTGAATAGATCATTGTTGAATCTTTAAGTGGGCAATCAACGCTCTCCAATCACGTTCTAGACTGAATAAATTATTAGAATGAACGGCATAATTACTTGCATCTAACCGGGTAGATGTTTTTGGAATTTCTTCGCCTTTTTGAAGATGTAGTACTATAGAATCATTAGAGAGTAATGTTTCTTTATCGATATATCCTCTTATTTCCCCCGAAGGGAGATGATTTCGAAGATCGATGGTAACAAAAATATAATAATCATATACATCGCCTCTTTTTATATCCTTTGTTTCTAGTAATAACCACCGTGAATAATGTTTAGAGGATTTTATTGATATTGATTTCTCAGATTTAATGATATCTGCATCATCCCATACTCCTGCACCATAATTTTCAAAATCTAATGCGATATTTTCAACACCTAGAAATTCCAAATATTCTTTTACAATTATTTCGGCAACTTTCCCTTGAAAAATATCTTTTTCTGTTTGGCTCACTGATCTAACAACGCTTCCACCGGAACGATACTTTCTATGGGTAGAAGCACATTCATGTGCAAAATTTTTGCATAGATCTAATTCTTGTTGAGTGATTGTATAATTATATGTCATTCTAATAGCACTATTATCTTAGTTAAAAAGGATTTGATTTAAAATATTTTTATCAGGAGTATAGAATAAATTATGATCACTTTATTTAAAAATCATATTACTAATATTAAAGCGTTTTAATTCATCTAAGATAAAAATACCTATGTTCACATCTCTGATCTATGTATTTTCCAGACATCTTTTGATGGAAAATGCAAGTTTTAAAGATAATAAAGGAGGGACAGCATTACCTATTTGCTGATATTGAGATTTTAAAGTTCCCCTCAATTGAAAATCATGTGGAAAGGTTTGAATTGCTAAACATTCCTTAATTGAAAGGGTTCTGTTTTGATTTCCGGCAAACATAAATTTATTATATCCAACTTTCTTCATCGGTTCACCAGAAGGATGCATTGGTACATTCCACATACATCCAACAATACAATAGCTAGGTTCATCCCATGATCTTTTTCTCTGACCTGATAGGAATTCTTTAGAATATCCATTTTTTAAAAACGATAAATTATAATCTCCCAAATAGTATTTTCCAGGATTTTTTTCTAATTTTTGAATAGTATTTCTCAAAGTTTTGAATGGTCTTAGTTTTGGACCATGAGTAATCTGGGGATATTGAAATTTTAAATTTAAGCCTCTTTTAAGGCCAATTATAATCAATCTTCTGCGTGCTTGGGGTATTCCGTAATTTTTAGCATCTAAAACCTTATATTGGGTTTCATATCCTATGGTTTCCCATTCTAATAACATTTCGTTAAATAGCTTCCCATTGTTCATATCTAACAAACCCTCCACATTTTCAACTAAGAAGATTTTGGGTTGGATGATCTTTAGAGCTCTGCTGAACTCTTTATGTAATTGTGTTCTGCTGTCATTTATATCTTGTTTTCCAGCTCTTGTGAAAGACTGGCATGGAATCCCCGCAATTAATACATCTCCAACTATAGGAAATTGATCCTCTTTAATTAAAGTAATATCCTTCTGGATGTAAGGAGTACTGTCAAAGTTGGCTCGATAGGAAAATGCAGAATTTTCATCTTTATCAGTAGCAAAAATAATCTCAAATCCTGCTTTTTTGAATCCAAGATCTAAACCTCCACAACCGGTAAAAAGAGATACAACCTTAAATTTTTGATTTTTAACTCCTAAATTATTATTCAAATTTATTCTCTCAAAATGTTGATTGGAAAAAAGAGCTTAGTCCAGATAAAGCTCCATAAAAATTATGCCTCGTTTAGGCTCATAAAAGATTAATGAAACTGTATTAAGTAAAAATTCGTATCTTTTTTATAACTTTTTCAAAAATAAAATATTTAAATGGCAAGGAATTTAATGAAATGCTAAATATTTTTGAAATTAATCAAATATTTATCTATGTTCAATAGAAACGGTTAATCTAAGCTAAGAAAAAAGTTTTTTACACCGAAAAGAAGAGTACTTATCATGCGTACATTTAATAGAGAGAATTAAAAAATGGTTTAAGCTTTATTCATTGTTTCAAGAATTTGATAAATTATTTTAGCAATCCTCTTTCCTGCTAAAGGCGGAACAGCATTACCTATCTGGGCTCGAATTTCTGAAGATATACCGCAAAAATCAAACTCATCTGAAAAAGTTTGAAGGCGTGCTCTTTCTCTATGGGTTAATCTCTGACGGGTATGTGTATAATGATACCCCCATGTCCCCCCCCCCCCTCTCCCTATTATCGTAGTTGAAGGGATCAATGGGTGTATTCTCCGATAAATATTGCTCATTAAACCTTTTACTTGGAATTCCGTCCCCTGTACAAATGAAAAGTTTTCATAAGGAGGAATATATTTCATTCTTTCAACAACTTGCGGTCCATCCTTTAATAACACGTGGGAATTATCATCAAATTGATGTTTATGTATTGGGTTGTTGAAATAACCTAATTCTTTGAGCACCTCTTCATGTGCTTTCATTATATTATCTATATCTTTGGAAGTCAAGGATGATAAGTCTTCGTTAATAATATTTGAGTACTCATTTTGTATATCCACCCATTTATCGATTTTTTGATTATTTTTATTTATTTGCATCCATTTTTCTATTGTATTGTTTTTCTCTCTTTTTATTTTTGATTTTTCTACATTTGATTTTCTTTTCTTTTTACTACTTTTGTTGTTATTTAACCATAAATAGTCTTTGATTATGTCAAACGAATATTTCTTCCAAACTGTTTCATAGTATTTTACTTTCCTTTCTGATTGTATCTCGTTAATATTTTTTTCATATTCTTTTAAAATTTTCTTATACTTTTCACTTAAATTTATTAATGTTTTACCTTCAAATACTTCAATAGGAGTTAAAGGAAATTTTTGAAATATAGAATCTTTTCCAGAGAGGTAATCATCAATATTTTGTTTTAACTTGTCTAGAATTCCCTTTTCTTGTAATTTTTTAGATAAATCGCCTCTCAAACCTATTATAATTAATCTTTTTCTGCGTTGAGGCACTCCCAACCTTGAGAAGTCGATAACTTTCGAAAAGATTATATCGTATTCAATTTGTTTATCTTTTATATTATTGTATTTATATAAAACATCATATTCACTTATAATTTCTTTCCAAGCGTTAGTTATGTTTGAAAAATCGTCAATAATTTTTTTATAAGCCTCACCTTTATTTGCTGAAACCAATCCTGCTACATTTTCTGCAACAAACAACTTAGGTTCGAGTATATAAAGACTTCGTACATAATCTAAGTATAACCGACCTCTTTTAACTTTTATGCCTTTTTTTTCCCGGTCTCCTCTGAGAACCGAAAAATCTTGGCAGGGAAAACCACCTAAAATAATATCAATCTTTTCTGTTCCCAATGCTTGCTTAAAATCAATTTTCCTTATATCTCCACAAGCAATTATTTCTCCGCTTTTTTCTTTTTGGGATTTGTTATCAAATAATTCTACTGAAAAGTTTTTGGAATAAGAACGACACGCGGCGTTATTATTGTCATTTGCCCAGATTATTTTAAACAGATTCTTCTTATTTAGATTTTCCAATACTTCGTTATATAGAAGAAAACCGTAATCTAACCCCCCACAACCCGAAAATAGAGCGCATATATTATAAAAGACCATTTTTCATTAATACTCCAAAATGTTTTACAATCTTATTCCTTTTTTTCTTTTATTTTTAAAATTCTTTCATATACATCTCTTCCTAACTCAGTTACCGAATAAATTCGTCCTTTTTTTAAGTTAGGATTTTGACATATAACTAATTTTCTTTCTTGTAACCCTTTCAATAAATTGCTAACGTGACCGATTGGCTTTTTTATTTGAGATGATATCTGACTTGGAAGAGCACTTTGTGTGTATAAATATTCAATTATTTTTAATCGATGCGGACTAATCATAATGAAACCAATTGAATCCCATATATTATGATCTGTTTGGTTATTCATAAATTGGAATATTCTTAATTTAATTTAACGAATGCTTTAATTTAAACTTTATTAACCTATCATACCTAATCTTACATAATATTTCCTTTTTTTGACTTATTTTAACCTTCGAATTAAAATGTATTTTGTAACTATGTTTTTAACAAATTTAAAATATCAAATTCTAAGGTGGACAGTATTCCAAATATTTCAATGATTATATTTAAAGTAGAAGATTTAAACAATTTTCTATTTTATGGTTAATAACATTCTGAAGGACTGATCCCATCTATACTTAGATGAAGATTGGTTAAATCTTATTAACCAATTTTAAATCTATATAAAAACAATAATTTTGGAGGAGAAAAAAAGAATATGAGAGAAGTACAAAAACGAATTACAATAGAAGGTCAAATAGCTTCAGTTTTAGCACTTATGTTTGATGAAAGTGATAAAATTAAAATATGCAAAATGTATCAGCTTTGGCATGAATTGAGTGAAAATTTAAAAAAATTTCATTCAAGGGGGATAAATTTACCAGAAGGTATTTCAGAAAGCGCGTTTTGTATATGCTTTGATATAGAAAATTGCGGAAGAGCATTAAAAATCAACCGAGGATCGAGTTCTTTTGATGTTATTAATTTTAAAACTAATAAAAGGATTCAAATAAAGGCTACGAGCATTGATAAAGACTTGACCAGTTTTGGACCCGCTTCAGTATGGGACGAGATATATTTTCTTGATTTTTTTAGAGACGGTGAATTTAAAGGTAAATTTGATATCTACTTAATTCCAGATGAGATAATTCTCAATAAAATTGTCAATAAAAAAAAAAATGAAACTTTTATGGATCAGCAAGCTCAAGGGAGAAGACCGAGATTGAGTGTTAAAGCATTAATTAAGGAGAATAATATCAGCGTTATAAAAACAGGCGATTTATCCATAGTTGAGTAATCTTTCTAAAAGGTGAATTAATGAGGGAAACATTTAAAGATAATACTTTTAGAACAATAAATCAAATACAAAGTCCAGGCAAAACTGCCGAAGTATATAAAGTAAGAGCCCTAAAAAAATCTGGTAAAACAAGAAAAGGGGATATTGTTGCGTTAAAAGAATATAAAAAAGGAATTTTTACAAGTGAAAATCAAGTAGAGAATGTTTTTAAAGAACTAGATACAGGACAAATGATTAAAAGTGAAAGGATTGTAAAAACATTAGGTCATTTTTACGAAGAAGAGCACGATTATTTAATAATGGAATGGTTAGATGGAGAAACTCTTGAAGGATATTTAGAAAAAAATAAAACACCTGAATTTGAAGTAATTATAGAATATTGTACCCAAATATTGGAAGGATTAGCTGATTTACATAATAACAAACCGAAAATCATTCATTGTGATATTAAACCATCAAATATAAAGATAGTTCCTGAAAGAGGTATAGTCATTTTAGATTTGGGAATAATCAGAAAAATAAAAGATATTGAACAAGTATTAAGTGACGAAAAATTTAATGGAACTATTGGATATGGTGCTCCAGAATTTCTTTTTGGGGACCCACTTAATGAACTTGCTGATATTTTTAGTATTGGTGTAATTTTATATGAAATGATTTTTGGAATATATTATAATATACGTGATAAGACTTTTCCTACAAGATGTGTGGATAGAAAAAATCTTAAAATATATTTTAGATACTTCAACAAGGAAATTTGGGAACGGTTAGGATTTAAACAATCTATATTCCTTGCTATAGCACTGCAGAAAATGTTATGTCATTTACATGTCAGGTTTAGTAGCAAGAAATTATACAATGCATTTAAAAATAGAATTTGGGAAAAATCTTTTTATACCAGTGATGATCTAGAATCTTATGAGAGCTTGTCACAGGTTCCTCCTAAATATAAATATATTGTTGAATTAATGGAATTAATAGAAAAAATATTTGACACTCAAGAGTTATTATTTCTCGCTACAAAATTGTATGAAAATGTAATGTGTGAAAACTTGTCTGAAGACAGTCCAAATTTATACGATATTTTTTATAAGTTACACTTTACTAAACTCCCTTACCATAGAAAAAATGACCGTGATATTGCAGATAGATTTTATAATTTTACTATATTTGGGTTAGAATTCTTATTAAAACATTATAATAGTGAGGATACTAGTCTGATTAACCTAAGTATTGATAATCTAAGCTCTAAAATGGATAACATTGAGATTAAATTGTATACCCCAATAAAGATAGAAAAAGAATTAGCGGCAAAAGAAGAATTTGAGCGTTTAGAGAAATTAGCTAAAGATAATTATCTTGAAGATTATTCATGGTTTGATATTGTTGATTCTTTACCCGATTCTGAAAAGGAGAAATATGAAAAAATCAAAGACCTATTGGGAGAAAACACGAATTAATATGTTTTATGTGCTTTTTTTAAATCTCAAAGAAAGAGATCATTTAATTATATGCTTATTAATTGAATATTTTCATGCATCTTTTATTAAAAAAACATTCCAGACATCTTGGTTGTCTAGCTGTGCAAATTTTTGCTCCAAAATCTAATAAAGCAAAATTATAAAGTTGATAATTTTTATCGGGAAGCATAAATTTTGCAAATTCCCAAACTTTTTTATCAGTTCTCGGTCGAGATTTAGCTGATTTCAAATTAAAAATACGTTGGTAGACCCTTACAATGTTTGTATCTACAATTTCGAATTTTTTATTGAACCCGAAACACAGTACCGCATTGGCTATGTAATCTCCTACTCCTTTTAATTTTAAAAGCGAAATTTTATCGCTCGGAATAACCCCTTTATGATTTTTAATGAGTTCTTCCCCTATCATTTTTAATCTTTCAGCTTTTTCATTCTGTAACCCTAATGAACTTAAGATATCAATTAATTCCTCTTTTTTCGCATTATTAATATCTTCTATTGAAGGAAAATTGTTAAAAAAAATAGGGTATAATTCTGCAACTTTTTCTGAATTTGTCTTTTGGAGCAAAATTTCTGTGATTAACAATTTGTAATGATCTTCAGTTTGCCTCCAAGGAAAGTTTCGATAATTAGACTCGTTTTTAGAATCTTTGGAATTTATCCATTGTAATAGTTTCTTTTGAAATAATCCAATCTCGTTATTTTTCATGAAGTTAATCTTTTTTTTTATATGGAAAGAATAAGTCTATTCTCATAAATATTCCTATATTAATGTGTTTTTAAGCAGAAGTGTTTTTCTATAAGTTTTTTCTATTGATCAATTCTTTTATTAGTTCTTCTAAGTAGATTAAACCACTCCCTCCAAAATCTCCTTCTAAAACTCTTGAAATTCTATTTCTGACTTCATTATGCTCATTTAAGAGTTCTCCGTTTGATACTGTTTTGATATTTTTATAATCCATATGATAACATTAGAATATCTGTCAAAAAAAATAAACCAAAGTCTTAATATTTTGAAGAAACTTATCCGAGATTTTTTCTGATTTTAATTATTATTAAGGAAATTCTTAATTCTATCATTAGCATTATCAGTCTTTATTGATAATGGAATCCCTTCGAGTCCTAACCCTTAATGGCTAACTAATAGCCAATTTCCTTTTACAAATTTTAAATTTGCCTCAAATTCTTCATCTGAAAGAGAAAAAGCTTCTTTAATTATATCACGATCATATTTACGAGGTAAACGGCTTATAAAGTAAGTGTGAAGTTGGGCTAGAATATTAGTTTCTAAGAACGAGATTCTTTGAGTTGCCAAACCTATACCAAGTCCAAACTTTCGACCCCTTCGAGCTATTTGTTCAACCATTATCTTTGATTTTTTAACAGATTCTTCACTTTTTCCACTAGTGAAATCACCAGATGTAACTAAGATTATTTATAAATAAGATCTTAATATATTCTTATTAAAGCAAAGTTGAAACGCATTATAATGGTTTTAATAATAAAATCTATATCCTTTAAAAAAATATGATTACCAAATTAGATTTTTCATCTCAAGGATCAAAATTCGGGAATTAATTATTTAAGTTTTTTATTAAAGAACTATTCAGAAATTTGTGGTGAATTTAAATTGAAATCCTCAAAATTTTCAAATTACACTAAAAAGAATATTGATAAAATTCTCCTTTCTATATTTTTTATTGAATGGAGTCTATCAGTTGTAAAATGGATATCGAATTACCCACCTCTTCAATTACTTAGTTTTGACCTTTTGATATTTTCTATCCTTTATCATTCCATTTTAATTATTTTTATTGTGCTAAGTATTTATTTAGTTAGTCTTAATATTCCAGCTCGAATTTTTGATTCGAATAAGAAAAAAGAAAAATCAATCAAGAAGGTTCATAAACTTAAAGATAGATCAGAAGAAGACTCCAGAAATTTCAATTTATTGTCATCAGTTTTAATTTTTATCTTGAGTTTATTAATTGAATTTTGGGATTTTAGTTATTATTCTTTTTACACGGCAATTTATTTAGCAGCTATATTTTTCATAATTACTATGTTCATATATTACCTTATTACTGACCCAAGTTTAAAAAATAAGATGATTTTCAGTTTCTCTTTATTTCTGATGATTATGGTTAATATTATAATATATTTTATTCCTTTATGGATTGATCTTACGATATGGTATTACATCCCTCTCTTTAACTTAATCATAGTCATTATTTTATGTTTAATTGTCCCAGTCTACATAATTATAACAAACATTCAAAGAAAATCAAAGAATAAAAAATCTAAAAAGAGTTAATATTATTTTTCATCTTGATCTGGGTTCGGAAGAAATATTTGTTAATATCTTTATGTTCTTTAACACTATTACGAGAGATATTGAAACGGTTAGAGAAGTATTTTTATATGTTCGTGAAATAACCGTTTCACGATGATAGGTTTTTTAATTTTTTTAGTATTTTTAATAATGATTTAAGTATTTATTAGCTCAGTATAAATATATTCTAATTCTTTTTCTGTAAAACCCAATTAAAATTTCCGCAACCACATGTGACATTTACTTCTTGTAGATGATTATCTTTTGAAAGATAAATAATTCCTCCACATTCACCACAAATAAATAATTGGCAAAGATCCTCAAAAGCCTCTACAACAGGTTTAAAGTCATTCAAAGATAAATCTGCCCAATTGTTATAATGAACAGTTGAATTTATTACCCATTGTTCTGCATATGTTCTATCAAAAATTTGGCTTACAACACTTGACAATTCCTGTAATTCTATGAATATCTCATTCTTTTGCCATGATTGTGCAGATTTTTTAGCTTTCTTTAGAAGCTCATTATATTTCCCTATAGAAGGTTTTAAAAAGTCAGCTAATTCATATCGGCTGCTTATTTTATAAACAACTTTTGCTTGTAGATTATCGCACACTAAACTAAAGAATTGTTCTAATCCTCTTCTTAAGGTAAATGCGGCATTAGGAATATCCCTATTACTTAGATATTCATATACTTTTTTCCACATATCTAATTCAAGATTCTTATGTTGCGGTCCAGTTTCGATGCTCCAATTATAAAATTCTATTAAATTTCTAGAAGTAATAACTTTCTCCGTTTTTAATTGATTCATCCAAGTTTTATCATGTGTAGTGATTAAAAACTGATTTTGTGGAAAACATGTTTTCAAAATATTACATATTGATCTTCTATGATCTGAATCAATTGACATAACAACATCATCTAAAATAATTAAATTCATAAGATTATCACTTACATTTTCTGCCAGGGCTAAATATAAGCAAATTCCCATACTATCTTGATGGCCTTCACTATGTAGGGCTTGAGGAGGGTGATTCCCTTTACCATAAAAATCAACTTCAAGATTTACCCCTGCACCTTCCAGTTCTAATTTTGATGTAAATTGTTCTTCATCTAAACCATGTATCTTTTTATATAATTCTTCGAATTTTTTTCTTATAGTAGCATAAAGATTTTTTAACACTCTATCTCTCGCGATTTGAAAACTTTCTTTTAATATTTCTGCTCTCCTGTAAATTAATCTATTTGATTCTAAATTCTCCTTTGCTAAAAAATAAACTTTTAAATTTTCTACTAACTTGGTTAAATTATCCCACGCTGTTTGCTCAGGAGTTAATTTAATTAAATTTAAATCAATTTCTAATCTAATCTGATCTAAAACCTTATCTATATTATCAGGGAAAAGAATATCTTTTAAGTTATATGACTTAAGGTCAATTTCAATAAGATTTTCTGAAGATTCATTTAGTGAATCTAAAAATTTCATTAATTTAATTTTCCAAGATTTAATTTTTGAAATATCTTTAATTAAAATTTGGTTTTTATTTTCAATGATAATCTGAACACTTACTAAGATTCTATTGACAAATTGTTTTAATTGTTGAGCCAAATTATTGCTTTTGGTTAAAAATTCATTAAAATCTTTAATTTCTGATAATTTTTTCGTCAAATAGTTTCGAAGCGTCCCCTCCTCCCAAGAAATATTACAAAGTGGACAATCACCCGTTGGTTCAATCAATTCTAATCCTATTTTTATTAATTCAAGTTTTTTAAGATCTCTTATATATATTGATCTTTTTTTTAATTTCTCAATTAATATGTTTAATTCATACTCTATATCTCGAATCTTATTTTGGTTTTCAATACTAAAATTATCAATTAATTTTTCAACATTTTTTAAAACAAACTTAGGCTCTTGAAAAATGTGATCATGTTTAATCATAGGGGGTGATAAATCGATTTTTATATCCTTATTACTTAGTACGCTTATAGGATTTCCCCCTAGAATTTTACGGTTAAGGTTAATAAAATCTACAATTTTTTGTTTATCAAAGATTTCTATATTTGCAGTTTCAAGTAAAGCATTTGTAGATAATTCTAATGACTTTACTACATTATCATATTCATTTTTAAACTTATTACTAATTTTCACTAATTTTTTTCTAATTGATTCTATCTCATTTAGATTAAGAAGGTCTTGAATTTGTTGAGCTCTGTTACCAGGAGTCGAAGTTATATATTTGAGTATTTCTTTTCTCGTAAGTATATAATGACCTCTTTCTGCAAGCTCTAAAATAGGTTTTAAGTAAGATTCGATTGATTTATCATATAACAATTTTGTAGGTTGTCCCATACATCTTTCTACTTCAATAGGATCATCTAAACCTTGTATTTTAATTAAACCTCTCACAATTGCATCCTCTGGTTCGTGATCTATATGTGGTCCATGTTTTCTTAAACTTAATTGCCCTGTTCCCTCTCCAGTAAATCTCTTTATTTAGCCTGTTAGAAGAAAATCAATTGCATCAACAACAGTACTTTTTCCAGAACCATTTGGACCATACACTACAAAATTTTTTCCATTTTGGCTTAACTCTAGATGTTTGACTCCACGAATATTTGAAATCTCAAGTTCTACTAATTTCATTTTACCACCTTTAGTTATTCCTTTAATGCATTTTCAATGTCTTTTTGATTTTTAAAAAAATTCTTTTCAACGATATCTTTAAGATTTTTGATTGATGTCTCAGTAAATTCGTTGTTTTTTTCTAATACAATAAACATTTCATCAAATATTTGTTCTCGAATAGATTTCTGATTATTTTTTTTTAACATCAGCCTAAGACTTTTGCACTTTTATGTATAATTAATTATTATATGGTAGAATTAGTTTATAAATATTGAATTTAAATATTTCTACGATTTCATATCTGCTTAAGATTACAAGAACTTTAATAATGATACTCTTGGCTTCGATACTAATACTGACTATTACAATGCAAGTTGAAAATTATTTATCGGTTATTTCACGAATTAAATAAAAAAAGTTGAGAATTTCATTAAAAAATTGTAAATATAAGGTGTATAGATGTTGTTTGAGATGAATAGGGAATCTTAATTATTTAGTATCATTTTTTTTATTAATATTTTTTTGTATAATATGTTTTTAGAATAATAAAATTACTTAAAAATAGTTGCTAATAAATATATTAGATTGAAGGTAGTAATATATAATAGAAAAATTAAACTTGGTTTTAAATTGCAGCATAAAAAAGCAACTCAAAAATCACTTGGTAGTTTTATGGGTAATGATGAGCAAATAATAAGTTATCTTGATATTAAAAGAATTCAAAACAGGAAAGCTAAGAGTATTGTAGGCATACCAAAGCCATTTTTAAAATGGGCAGGAGGTAAGAGACAGCTTATTTCTCAAATGGATCAATTTTTTCCTAAAGAATTTAATAAGTATATTGAACCATTTGTAGGAGGTGGTGCCATATTTTTTTATTTATTACCTGAGAAGGCTATTATATGTGATATTAATGAAGATTTAATTAATACTTACGACGTAGTCAAGAATGATGTCGCTGAATTGATTGGTTCTCTTAAAAAACATAAAAACGAGAAAGAATATTACTACAGTATTCGTGTTGTTGATAGAAATCCTGAAGAATTTAATGGATGGTCAAAAACCGAAAAAGCATCAAGAACCATATTTATGAATCGTTGTTGTTTTAACGGATTATATCGTGTTAATAGTAAAGGGCAATTTAATGTGCCTTTTGGAAAATATAAAAATCCGAAATTCTGTGACAAAGAGAATTTAGTTGCAGTTAATAAAGCACTTAAAAATGTTAAGTTAGTAAATGATACTTTTGATAAATGTTTAGATTTTGCAGAGGAAGATGATTTTATTTATTTTGACCCTCCTTATGTTCCAATATCCGACTCTGCTAATTTTACTAGCTATACTAAAGATAATTTTAATACTGCCGACCAAACACGGCTTTACGAGACATTTAAAACTCTAGATGAGCGTGGATGCAAAGTAATGTTAAGTAATTCTAACTCTGATTTTATCTTAGATTTATATAAGGATTATAGGATTCATTTTCTTCAAGCGAAAAGAGCAATAAATAGTGATGGAGGTAAAAGGGGAACTATCAAGGAAGTATTGATAACTAACTCCTACTAATATTTCTTAAAACCTATTTTCTTGCTAAACATTGTTTAAGTTATTTTTTCTGATAAATACAGTAGAGATTTAATAATAAATTATTAAATTTAATGAATAGTATTTATATTATGAATTCCTTGGATGAATTTTTTAAAGGATTAATTAGTATTGTTAAATTGAAGTTAAATTCAAACAATTTAAATATTATAGAGCAACAACAAATTATATCGAAAATTAACGAATACTTATTTACAAACTATGAAGGAATTGGAATAACTTATATTTTAAACAAGGATTTTGAATATTTTTCAGAATTTCACAAGTATTGGGAAAAAAATCATAAACAAATACTAAACCCCCAAATTGATGACAAACAAAGTGAAATTATTGCCGAGATTCTTCATAAAATATACATAGAATATGGAAAAGCTCCTTTTAGTGAATTATATGAGACATTAGGACTTAATAAATCAGAGATATGCAGAGTACGTTATTTCACAGCGAATCAAGAATTTAGAGGTACTAGAAATTTTGAGGATTATGCGAGGATATATCAAGGGGATCCTACAATTTTTGACACTAATTATATTTATGAAAATCCCGAAAAATTTCTTGGTCATTTAAAGCTAGGTCAATTATCACAAAACGATAAAAGGATTAAATATGCACAAAAAAGTGCTGAAATATTAATTGAAAATGAAATTGAACCTATTGGGCTTTTAGAGCTTTTTGAAAATGATTTTCTAATATTAAAAAAGAAACTAACTAATACAATGGGATCTGGATATGGTAATAAGAAGGCTGATATGTTTCTGAGAGATATGTATCTATTGGATGTCTGGTCAGATGGCCATAATTTTGATAAAATTGATGTCGCAAGTGATATCAATACCATAAAAGTTGCTCTCAGATCGCGTATACTAAAAACGGATATTCTTTTGCTAAGTAGTTTTTTGGATATTTTTTGTTATCAATATAGCTTAATCGACGAAATGAACGCAAGAGCTTGGAGAAATGTATGGGCAATTTGGAAGAGTAGATATCCAGACGAATGCGTTGAGAGTCCTTGTCTTATGGATTACTTAATTTATCGCTTAATTGGGAAAGAAATTTGTAAAGAAAAATTATGTTTATTTAAATGTGATGATGTTGGTCATAAATTTTTCTGGCACAGCTCAAGAAATAGATCCTGCCAAATTTGTTATAAAGAAACAAAAATACGTAAACCAGCTTCATTATTATTTAAAGATTTACCATGTAAACATTCAGAGGGAACAATTTTTTTTGAAAAAAATAGACAAGTTACCAAATTTTTACCTGGTATAAGTCAATGTCCATTTATTATTGCATGTAATCCAAATTCAACATTATTTAGAAAATTAAATCCTCCAAAATCAATAAGTATTCTAGGGAGAACAGGTTGGGAATCAGGGAAAACACGGAGAGATGAAGGGGGAGGAGGTTTAATGGCGTGAATTTGCAGCGTTAAAACAAGATACCCTTTAATTTCAATGAAAATCTTTAGTTTTTTATAAAATGATTAAGTGTTCCATTATCAGATTTATCAAAGATTTCTTTAATTGCTTCTTCTAGTAAACCTTGTCTAATGAAAAAAATATTCAATAAATAGGGTAAATTTCTAAAACCTTTATCGATTTGACTTACAGATTTTTTCCATACAACACCATCTGTAATCCAGACGAAAAAGCCTCCTTCTATTTTAATTTCGTTGTAACGATTAATGTAGGCATCAACTATTTCTTCAGGTTTCGAACCGGAGCTTGAATAATAGTTTACTTCAATATTTAAATACTTTGATCCTTTTACCAGAATAAAATCACATCTTCTATTTTTTAAACCTTCTGGAATGTTCAAACCGTAATTCTTCTGAATAAACTCAAATTTTTTTTGTTCAAACATCATTATACCATATTTTTTCGTAATGTCACTAATTAGAGGTTTAATGAGGTTTTCCATAGCTTTTCCTCCCCGATTTTTTCTCGCATGTGTATCCATTCCTACTTCTACACCAACAACATAATCATAAAAATCTTTAATTAAGCTAAATAGGTTTATTATTCCTGTTCTCTCTAGAAAAGAATAATAATTAAAAATTTGATTATCTATTAGTTGAGTCCCTTTGTTAATTTTAAATGAATATTCAATAATATTAATGAAATCTTGGGAAAAATCTTCAATGATTGGAAAATTTAAATCTCGCATTGCCATTAAAATTGGAAATGTTCTCAGAACTTCAGGATAATTTCTTAATAATTCATAAAAATCTTCTCTTAAGCTATTTGAGCCAATTAAAGCATTTAATAAATTTAGTTCTATTTTAAGTTTTTCTGCATTTTGTTGTACTTTCTGCCAATTAACGAAAAATTTATGGTCTCTATTAGTTTTTACCAGATTTTTTTGAAATTCTTCTAATACCCTCTCTTCATTAAAATTAGGAAATTTTTTTCTATAGAAGTCTAAATTATAACTCAATTTTATCACTTATATTTTTTAGAATATCCATTATAACTTACCCCCTCTTAAATAAAAAGTTGTTTAGTAATTGATAATTTATATCACCATAATTATTAGCTTGGAGTTTTTATAAATTACTGGATAGAAAATATTAATAAATGAAAAATTTATGTTCAAACCTTATTTTAAAGAAAAAAATTTTGTCTTATACCTAGGAGACACAATTGAAATCTTAAATCAATTCAAAAAAATTAAGTCAGAGAAATTTGAATTAATATTTGCTGATCCTCCTTATTTTCTCTCTAATGATGGTATTACATGCCAATCAGGTAAAATGGTGTCTGTAAATAAAGAAAATTGGGATAAATCCAATGGTTTTGATGAAGATATTGAATTTACTGATTTATGGCTGAAATCATGTAAAAAAGTATTAAAAGAAAATGGTTCCATTTGGATTTCAGGAACGTTCCATATCATTTACAAGATTGGGTATTTACTTGAAAAAAATGGCTATGATATTATAAATGATATAATTTGGTATAAGCCGAATGCACCACCAAACTTATCCTGTAAATATTTTACCCATAGCCATGAAATTTTGTTATGGGCACGAAAATCTAAAAAATCTCACCATACTTTTAATTACGAACTGATGAAATATTGGAACAATCCCAAAGATAAGTTAAAAAATAAAGATAAACAAATGAGGAGTGTTTGGTCCACTCCCTTGATTCCTAAAGCAGAAAAGGAATATGGTAGGCATTCTACTCAGAAACCCATTGAAATAATAAATCGGATTATATCATCATCTTCAAATGAAGGGGATTGGGTTCTAGATCCATTTGTCGGGTCTGGAACAACTGGAATTGTGAGCAATTTCCTAAATAGAAAATTTATAGGAATTGATAATAATAAAGAATATTTGGATTTAGCGATCAAAAGGTTTAGAGATAAAAGCAAAAAGAAATTATTTTTCTCTCCAAAAAGAAGCAGCGACATAACTAAATATTTTTGAATCATCGATGAAATTGTGTAAGTATTGATTTTCTTTTAGAAAAACCATAACTTAGTTATCTATTCGGTTATTTCACGAACATATTCTATAATAAATTTACCGCTAATTAAATCAAAACTGAATTTGT
>SDBT01002627.1_pt1 | contig 31600 bp, 49 predicted proteins | sample 2277101 | NCBI WGS metagenome assembly SDBT01 (sample SAMN10404973, study PRJNA504765) | marine sediment metagenome | isolation source: marine sediment core GS10_PC15, 103 cmbsf | place: Arctic Ocean: Southern Knipovich Ridge | collected 2010 | reverse complement strand
GGCTTGAGGAAGATATATTTTCTCCGCATTACCGCCGAGATACCAAGCACTTGTTAGTTCCACAGATACGGCTTGCGGGTTGTCGGTGTCGGGGCTTACGCCGTTGGTCAGCGTCTCGCCGCCGCTCTTTCCTCCGGGACCGCTTAACCGGTACGCGTACAGTTCGGCTACGTAATTGGTGCCTATAAACTCCCCTTGCACAACATGCTTAATTGAATATGAGTCTGTGCCGTCGGATAAAACGTCTCCGGGATATGGCGGCCTGTAGCCGGAAGATTCGTTTGGGAACAGGTTTGTTATATTAAGAATAACCCAAGGCATCTTCCATTCTGTGACGTCTTGCAGGGTTGCAATTTTATCCCACGCGTTACCTTGTATGCGGAAATATATATCATAATTCCTTGCCTTCGACGGCGTTGAAGCATTGTAACTTAACGGAGTCGTGGAGGTCCCTGCCCCCGTAGCCACGTCACCCGGCGAGGGGTTTGTTGGCTTGTCAGGCAAAAAGATTGTTAGCTCTGGGTACGTTACGTCTTCAATCATATCCCATATCGGAGTCGCAAAATCCCAATCTACAAAGGTGGCTTCTTTTTTCATATCCGCTGTTACTTTCGGCACCCCTTTGCCGGTGTCGCTTTGGCCGGAGGTCGTGGAGTCATAGTAACAGTCAGAGATTTCGGCAGACTGAAAATTTCCGCCGCAAAAACCTCCTATGTTTGTCCCAACCGTCACCGCTCCATAAGAGTGCGACGTTCTTATTATAGCGCTGCCATAAATTTGGCCAACAAAACCACCGGTGAAAGAAGACACTATGTTTTTCCCAGTTACGTCGCCGGAGGCATAGCAGTTATTTATAGTTGATGCAAAGTTCAGGCCTACAAACCCGCCTGTGGGGGCACCTGTGGCCCCAGTATTTTCAACCGCTCCTGTTGCGTAACATGCGTCGTAGGTGCCCGCGTGGGTGTAGCCGACGAATCCACCCATGTTCACCGACGACCCGCCGATAGAATCGACTGTGCAAGAGCTCGAACAATAATCGAAATTTCCACCAGAGCTGTCTGAGTAGCCCACAAAACCGCCTATGAATTTAGTTCCGCCTCCTGCGGCTCCGCCTATCACGGTCCCTGAAACTGAACAGTTGGCAAAAGTTGCCATCCCGCCCACCCAACCGACCATGCCGCCGACATAACTGTCTGCTGTAATAGAGACAGCCGTTAAGTGGAGATTAGTAACCTGACAACCCGTGGAACAAATGCCAAAAAACCCCTGTTGGTCGCTTGCGTTGTTTATCACAAAGTCCGTTACAGTATAGCCTTGCCCGTCAAGTATTCCCGTAAAGAGGCCTAAGGCAAAGCTCCCTATCGGTGTCCACGCCGCCCCTGCCACATCAATATCGTTCGTCAAAAAGTAACTTGCTGATGGATTGTCTTTAATCGCCTGAAGATCGGCGGCGTTACTGACAGGGATTGCCGCCCCGGTTGTAAATTTCTGTACGTCTCCCGTTGTGGTTCCGTAAGCGTTCTTGGCGTCGACTCTCCAATAATAGTTTGCACCAAGGTCGAGGTTTGCCGGAGGGGTATAGCTGTACTGCAACACATTGTCTACTACTTTTGTAGTTGGCGGATTTGTGTCCTTATCAAAATAGACGTCAAACCCGGTGGTGTAGCTATCTCCTGCCCTAAAAAATATAGAGGAGTCTATAGGCTGGCTTACGGAGTTGTTGGCGGGTGGGCCGGTGGTTGCTTTGGCAGGCTCGAGCGCGTTACCGTAAATCTTAAATCCGTAATCGTCAGTAGAGTCGTTCCAAGAGCTGCCCGAATTTGATGATGTCAGGAGCGTTCCCCCGGCATAGAAACCCCCCGCTGTCCCGTTCCATTCCATCTCCCTGTTGGGGCTTTGCCCCATATTGACCACGATAGCGTACTCTGTAGCGTTACTCAGAATGACTTTGGGTGTCATAGAGGTCTGCACCCACGCAGCGGTTGTTAAAAGGTTCGCTACGTTAAAAGAGCCTCTGCTTAGGCTGCTGCCTGTTGGTTCGCCTGCGGCAGTTGCGTAGATATTCACCTCACACACTCCGCCGCTATAGGACAGTCGCTTATTGATAAGCAGTTGGAGATGGCTAAGGCGGTATTGAGATGTGGTGGTAAAAGTTTGGCACAGCCTGTCCTGCTTGGAGATACTCCGGGTATCCTCTGCCGCAGGTACATAGCTGTCTTTTAATGTTGCCATAATTTATATCACCGTATGAACCACACATATCGCGACTACCGGTTGCTCCGCCGCTCCGATCTGATCGCCGTCGCCCCACTTTTCGAGGCCCGGCCTCTGCCCCCCGCGTGCGCGCGTATCGGACACATCGTAGGGTCTGACATTATTAAGGTCCGGCGAAGTCTGCGGAGGCTGTTTGGATGCCGCATAGTTTTCGTTCTTACCCTGTAGCGGGAATGGAAGTTCTATGTTTGCGATAATACTCTCCTTTCTCACTCGAAGAGCGTTATCTGCGGTACAGAATATCCACGACTTCGGAATCCGCCGATGCCCAGAAATATAATTTCGAGACGTCGTCGATTGCTAACCGCAAAGGCGGGGGCACCGAAGACTGGTCGCTTATGAACGATGACATTGTAGCTCCGTATCCAAGTCCGGGGAGGTTTATTCCCAAGATGGAAGTTGCCGCGACGCCTATATTCATCCTTACCGGCACAGATATTGCTAAAGACGTAGCGCCTTGAGCCACAAGAACTTCTTTGCATGGAAGCGATGTCCCGCCGTTACCTTGGCCAACGTTAGAGGCGATAGTAACTCTTACCGCCCCGCCGGTCGCAGAGACCAAACCTACTGCTGTATTTGCATAATCAGACATTTCGGTCTCCTTAAACGGACAGGGCTATCCAATTTGGCGAGGCCATCGTGCCGTTATTGACAACGCTTGTGTAGGTTGCGTGCACGTTGACGATGATGCAGCCGGGCATAAATCTGTCGGTTGCTGTCAAGACTGTCGCAACTGCTCCGTTACATATACCATACGCCACACCTTTGTTGTCCTTCGCGCTTGTGTTGTAGACGTTGAGTACACCAACTACGCCTGCCGCTGAAGATATGACGGCCTTGATCGGCTCGCCTTGCTCTAATTCTTCCATCACATTACCGTATGACATCTTGATTCTCCTTACAAATTATAAGCTACGTTATTGACGCGGTACGAGCCGCGTGCTAATTCCATTTGGCTGATATGCCTGCCGTTTAAGTTCGGACCAAGCAGTTTAGGCTCTCTGTCTTTATCAATTTCTATCAGGGCTGCGAGTTCTCTTGCCGCCGCTGCGGCATGAATACCCGCGATGTCGTCGCTATTTTCTTCGGCGGCCCAAAGGCTGCACTCCATCAGGGCGTCGGCAGCTTCGGCACCGCCAAGCGGGAAGTCTGCCGCTGCCGAGAGTTTCTCGGGTATCACGCGGTATTGATAATAGAGCGTAAGGGACGCCTGAGGCGAGGGCCAAAAGATCAGTTCATATCTCTGCCCGGTCTCTTTGTTGTAGGTGCCCGGCCTTAGTGCCCAGTATTCAGGGTATGACGAGGAAACCAGTTCGGCCCTCATCTCAAGGATTTGCTGCACGTTTCTTTCGGCTAACGGTGGGTAGAGCGAATTTTCGCTGAAGGTCGGCTTGATAGCAAAGCTCATAAAATCCGCCGGCAACTGGTACCGCCACTCGGAACTGTCTATGGCCAGAGAGGTGAAAGTCTTCTTGAAAGTCCACTCGTATGCGTTAAGGAACCTGCGATACCCGGTGTGGACGCGACTCTTTGCTTCAGTCAGGTCTGTCCCCGCCGGGCCGGATGTTCCGTAGGTGCCCAGAAATCTTGATACTTCGTCGTACAATGCCTGAAAATTATGCTGCAATGTGGCCATACTATTCTCCTTTATAACAGCGAGGGAGCCCGGCCTTGGCTGCCCTCACTATCCTCAAGAAAGGAAACTTAAAGTTCGTTACTTTTTCATTTTCTTTTTAGCCTTCTTCTTTTTTTCCTGCTTCGTCGCTATCTTCGTTTTGACCTTATCCTTCTCGGCTTTTTCCGCCCACAGTTGTGCGGTTACGGTCTTGACTGTTTGCCAAGCGCTCTGCCATTTATTATGCTGCTCAAGCGAGCCGTTTGCGGCAGCCAAGCCCTCAGTGATTGCATCCGCAGCCGCGTCCAACTGTTTGTCAGTTATCGTTCCCATTGTCTAAAGTCCTTTCTAAAGGTCCATGCATCTTCGCATGGTTGTTGTTTTTTTATTTCCGAGCCTAACATTTCCTCGGCATATCTTATGCTGTCTACGTAGCTGCTAAAAAGCTCAGGGACAAGCGAGACCTGATCGTCCGGGTTTTGCCGGTCCCTTCCAAGGGCAAAGTGCTTCTCAAGTATCGTCGCGCCCATGGCTACCGCTACCATCGCCGCTATATTGCCCTGAGTATGGTCCGAGAAGCCGACATCGCAGCCCAACTCCTGCATCGACGGGATTACCCGCAGGTTCAGCTCGTCTATCGGTGCCGGATATGCCGTCACGCAATGCAGCAGCGTAATATCCTCTTTCTGTGCCCCGGCATCGAGCAGCGCGCCAAGGGCGGCATACACGTCTATCATTGTCGCCATCCCGGTCGAGACTATTAACTTTTTACCCAAAGAGCCAATTTGTTGCAGATACGACTCATTGTACATTTGGCCGGAGGGTATTTTCAAGGTTTTTAATTCAATTTTTTCTAAAATGTCGATTGATTCCGGGTCAAAGGGCGAGCAGATGAACTCTATTCCTTCATCGAAGGCGTAGGATTTTAGCTCTAAGAGCTGCTCTATGCTCAACTTAGCTTCCCTGAGAAACGGTCTCAGCGAGGGGTCGTTTATCAGCTCAGGATTAAATACCTGAAATTTTATCGCGTCCGCTCCGCACTCCTCGGCCACGTGAATCATCCACTTGGCTTTTTCAAGGTCGCCTTTGTGGCTGCATCCAGCCTCGGCTATGATTTTTACTTGCATTTTACAAACCTCGCGGGATTACCTACCCAGACACCGGATTCGGTTATATTGTTTATGGCCACAGAGCCGGCCCCTAACACGACGCGGGGGCCGATACATATTTCATTCAGGACTACCGCGTTGGAGCCGATGAAGGTCGAGGCGGCTATTTCACAGTCCCCATTGATAACGGCCCCTGTTGAGATGTGGGTAAAGTCGCCTATCTTTGCGTCGTGCTCGACTATGGCCCCGGTGTTTATGATACTAAAGTCCCCGATCTCTGCGCCGGCGTTTACCGAGGCGTTGTGCATTATGATGGCCCCCTCGCCTACTTTCGCATCGGGCGAAACCCTCGCGTATGGCGATATGAACGTCGGGAACTTCGGGGTCGTCAGCTTTACGAGCCTGCCCCATATGGTCCTTCTCGCCTGACATTCCTTGACGTGGCCGACGCCGATAAAGAAGTTCTCGTAGCCATCAACAATCCGTTGCCACATCTCGTCATCCAATCGCCTGCTGTCGACAATCACCGGGCCGACCCTTATCCTGCCGCCCATCGAAATACTGTAAGCGGTTATTGATTCGATCACATCCCGGCAGGCCTTGGCATGGCCGCCCCCGCCTATGATGACGATTTCGTTACTTTTATCAGGCACGTGCTATCTCCTTTTTTGTGTAATTGCATATTGTATCCATGTCTCTTAAACATTGGCCCGTACAGCGCCGGGCAATGATCGCAGTAAGCCTTACAGGCTGTCGGCCCAAGCCATATTTTGCTCGGGCAGTATTGTATTAAAAGATCGAGCGACTCTACCCCCAGTGTCAAGGCGAACTCGGCCCCTTCTTCTCTTAGTGTCGCGTTCCAATAGGCGGCGGCACCTTCAAGGCCACGGTCAGTAACCATCTTTTCAAAATCCCTTATTAGTTCGACACCAACTGCGGCGAAGAATTTATCGAAAGCCTGATTATCTTCGGTGGTCAAACCGACCCATTGAATCAGCTTGTTGTAAAACGGCAAAAAATCTCTATCTAATTTCATTGTTTGGCCTCGCACATCTCGAACATAAGTATAATTCACTATGGCGGAAGCTCGCAAGTTTTATGCGAATCTTGGCAAGCCTCTTACCCCACCATATTTCCGCCAACGTCTCTTTCGCCAAGTCACCCACGACCATCCTGCGGTCGTAGTCTCCGCAGCAGGCAACAACCTTCCCATCGAAGTCGATACTGAGCTTATCGAAAACTTCCGGGCACTGACAATGATACCCTTTCTCGTTACGCTCCGATAATATTTTCGTCTCGCCGATAGTCACCAAGTCGGCATATCTCCTCATTCGCATCCTGAACCTTTTCTTCTCACCTTCGGTGGTAAGGAGACCAACGGTTGTTCCGACATGGATATATGGCTTCTCTCTCCGCCTCTTCTTTATCGCAAACGATTGTATGATACCACCCAGCTCAACGAAAAAGTCCTTGCCCCTGACATCGTAGTATTGCTTCCTCGTTACACCCTGAAGAGAAAACTTTATACTCGTTATCGGAATCTCTAATAGATCGTCAAACATCCTGCTCGTCATCCGCGAGCCGTTGGTATTGAGATGGCACGGGACACCCTTACTCTCAAGCAGCCTGACCCACTCTATGAAATTGCTGTGCAGGGTAGGCTCTCCCCACCTTATGAACCTGACGGGGGTTTTGTGCTGCTCTATCTGCTTAAAGATGTCTTGAAAAGTCTCTTGCGACATAAAGCCGGTATCTCTCCGCAAAGCTCTCTGTCCGGTCGGACACATCGTGCACCTGAAATTGCAGGAGTTTGTTAATTCTATGTCTATCATCCGCGGAAACGGCAGCGGGTTGGCCAGCTTGGTCTTCATATCGGAGGCTAATATTTCTTCGTGTATTTTTTGGAACGGGTTATTTTCCATTCTCCGCGCCTCTCAACAAATGCTCTGCAAATATTATATCCGCCGCCGTGTCGATGTCGACGCTCCTCTCGCGAGGGATTATTGCCGCGAGAGTTTTGAGTTGCGTGTAATAGTTTTCCTTATTCTCGAACACTTTCCACTTGCCCATATAGATGCCGTTGTTCAGGTAGTATTGCTTCCGGAAATATTGTCGCCTCATACCATAATACTGTCCGAACCCGCTCATCTCGTTATCTTTGCCGCAGATCAGGCCGGTGTAGGGTGACGGGCACTCCGTCACAGAGACGCACATATCAGCGTCGGCGTCAACGAGCTTAACTGCGGCGTTAAAGAAATCCTTGCCAATTAGAAGCGGGGTACACGGCGACGTCAGGCATACGTAGTCGTAATGCTTTACGTTTTCCAAGACATCTACTACAACATCCGCTATTGCAGCGGTATCGGTTGCCAACTCCGCGGGCCGAAGCCGTGTCGTTATATTCCGCGACAGCACTACCGCAGCGATTTCCTTCGAGTCGGTGGTCAGGATACAATCGTCAAAAAACTCGGCCTCTTCGATTGCGTCTGCTATATAGCTTATCATCGGCTTGCCTGCGACCGGGTAGATGTTCTTGCCCTTGATACCCTTTGAGCCACCGCGTGCGGCAATTATACACAGAAAGGTTTTTCCTTTAAGCATGGCTAATCTCCTTCGCCGGATTGCCGGCTACGACCGTTCCCGGCAACACGTCTTTGGTTACGACGCTGCCTGCTCCGACGACGGCGTTCCTGCCCACCTCTACCCCGGGCAATATCGTAACATTGGCACCAATCCAACAGCCTTTCCTTAATGACACGTTGGCAATTTTGTCATAGCCCTGCTCGCCAATCGGCTTGATAAGGTCGCTGAAAGTGTGCCGGTTTACATATATGTGAACGCACGGGCCCATCAAGACATAATCTTCGATAGTGATAACTCCGGTCTCGGCGAACAGCATTGTCCCGGGCCTGATAACAACGCCTTTGCCGATCTTGATAAACTCACACGAAACCGCGTAAGCGCCGGGCCTGAACTCTGAGCCTTCGCCGAACTTCCAAAACTTCCACTCACAGAGCAGCCTCATCAATGGCTTACAATGAAGCATCCAATGAGTCAGCGGCATGTCGGGCCCTATGCGATAGGTGTTTTGAGAAACCATTCGGAGCCTTTCTTTTCTACTATTTCTGTGTTCGCGTGAAAATCCAGCACGTCCTCAAAATCAGACGCAGTCATCCCGAAGTAGTCAAGATATTCTTCGTGATATTTGTAGGGGTAGATGCCGTCGTGCTTCATAACTATCTCGAGAGCCTCTTCTCTCGTCCTCCATCCGTCACGTATCGCTATGCTCTCGTCGGCGGAGGAGCGGCCAAAGCCGAACTTCAAAAAGCAGAGGAACATATGTAAATCCTGCAACTTATCCGAGAGCTGCGAGATCGAGCTGAGGGTTCCGATGCTATGGTTGCCCTCGGTCCTCATACCCTTGGCGACGGCGAAGTTGCCATGCTCAGAAGGACACCAATTCTCGAACCTGCTCCATTGAGTAAAGAAGAGCCTGTCAAAAGCCTCGCCCTCGGGCAGCGACCAGTCCAAGTTGTTATGGTAATAGTATTTCATCAGGTACTCTTTATCGACCGGCTTGAACCACCTGTCGGCCTCACGGCTTACGCCGCCATACTCGGCCTCCCCTTCTTCGCCGTAAATAATGAACGGGATATTGAGTTTGGCCGCCTCACACATCACGACCGCAGAGATCGCCGTCTCCCACGGATGTTTGGGCTTGCCCTTGGCGATAAAATAATTCTTGGCGAGCATCTTGTATTTTTCTTCCTTAAGATTTATCTCGAACTTCTCAAAGCCCGGGCACATATGCGTCCGGTTCCACTCGCCGATCTCTGTTTCCATGTGCGGCAGGACGGTCATCAGCAAAGGCTCCATCCCAAACTCCCGCATCTTGTAAGCAACATAGATCGAGTCCTTGCCGCCCGACCACGGCACGATACAGTTCGGCGATTTGCGGTTGCGGAACATAGCGCATATCACCTCGTCGAAGTATTTCCTGCGAGCGTCCCAATCTATCGACTTCTTCGCCTCCGACCATTGACACGCATTACAAACACCTTCTTGGTTAAAGGTAATCCTTGGCCGGGTGTCCGGCATAAAACATTTCGTGCAATATTTCATTTAAGTTCCTTTCTTTAAGTTTGACTTGCCTCCGGGGCCGGCACTTTTATGTTCGCAATCCCGCACCACGGGCACTTGACCGTTTCTCTGCCGGGAAGGAGGAAATACATCTTCTGACATTGGCTACAGCCCCATTGCTCAACGAACGGCATGACGCCGGGGGTCATATATTTAAGCTCATCAGCGGGCCACTCTTTAGGGTACACGGCTTGTCTTTTTATTTCAAGAGATAGAATAGCTGTCGCTATTCTTTTGTGGGCCTTCCCGTCCACTTCGCCATAATAGTCTTGCTCGAGCTTTTTAATTACTTCCGCGTCTGCGTTCGTCTCGCCAAGTTTTAGCTCGGCAAAAGCGGCCAACAGTCCTGCCGCGTCATCATAAGTCGGGGACACGGCCCCGACGACTTCGTCCAGACTTGTATTCCTGAAATTTAGCGACGGCTTGTTTTTCAGGTGTGCCTCGTATGCCATGGTCGAGCCCGTGTGGACAAAGACGTCGGCTACTTCTATCGCCTCAACTGCCGAGCTGTTTATAAAAAACTCGGTCTCGGGGCCAAGGCGATTTTTGTACTCCGTCGCGAACTCGCCCGGGTGGGGCCTTATTAAGACCTTCCATTGGGGAAACCTCTTTTTGAATTCTGCGATTAGCCCAATGAAGTTTTTTCTCCGGTTGCGGTCCATGCCAACTGATTCTGCGTGTATTTTGTCATTGGGCTTAGCTTCAGGTATGGCGTAAAGTGCGTTGCGGTCGGCATACCCAAAGCCCCCGAGAAACATAACCGTTTTTTCCTCTGCCCGCTTGACCGGCGGCGGTATAATGAAATATTGGTCGAAGCCCGCTCCGCCAACTACGGCGATTTTCTCTCTCTCCATGACCTTGTTCTCGACGAGCATGTCGGCAAACCTCGGGCCCCATACTAAATCCAAATCAATATAGTCCTTCGCGGGAAAATTGCCGTAGAGACATGCTTTGAGTTCTTCGCTCATTGGCGTCTCTTTTGATATGCCCATCTCGCACCTGCGCTGCACAACCTTAACCCCCCACTTCGTCAGGAGCTCTGCCATGTCCCGGGTGCTCTCACATCGCACCTCGGGGAACACTACAATATCGGGCTGTATGAGAAGTATCTCTCCCCGGGTCTGTCCAAGGGCCGATACTTTGAACACCACATGCCCCGCATCCTCGAGGGCTTTTTTAATCATAACGTCAACGACATCGTCGCGGTATGGGAGGTGTGATAAAAGGAGAATCTTTTTTGGTTTCATATTTAATTCCTTTCTTGAGTTAAAAACAAGGGGCCCCCGAAAGGGCCCCTTTAAGCTGCTTAGGTCGTAAAGACGTCTGCGTCAGAAGCGGATACGGTCGACCATTCGTACCCGTTCCATTCTATGTCGATGAAATCCTCTGCGGCATCTAATATTAGAGTGCCTGACTGAACTGCGTTCATCAGAGAGCTGCCCGCCCTTCTCAGGGCCGTCACCGCCACGGAAATAAATGCCGTCGACAAGACACCGCCCGAGAGAACTGTCAGCTTCAATCGCTGACCAACAAACTTACCCAAGTGCGTTCCACCGATTGCAATACTCGCTGTGGCCGCAACATTGAGCCCTGTCGAGATGTTAGGGTAATAGTGGGTGGACTCTGCGCTGAACGCATACACGCCCGCGTAAACAGGTGCTTCGCTCAGTGATGCTGCAAGAAGACTTGCCGTTGCCGTAGACAGCACGGAAACGAGGTTGTAACCGCAAGATTGCGGTCCTGTCTGAAGTTCGACCATAACCAATCCGGGAGTGGTGGTTCTGTCCACGTCCTGCAAGACCGTTGCCGACCCACAACCCGGGAATCCACCATCGCCGAAGTACCATCTGTTCGGCATAAATGTTAGAAACTGCCCGAATCCGGTTGTTATTCCAGAGGAACCATGGTCGCAATCTGCAAATGCGTAAACATTGCAAATCGAGCCGGGCCTGTGAATCTCGACCCAACCGGGACCTGTTACTCCATTGCCTTTTTGTGAAACGACGCCGGCAAAATGGACCTTATTGCCTTCTGTGGGTTTTTCAACCTGTAACCTTCTCGCGTCGTTAAAGTCCGACGTACTGGCAACTGGTGAAGTCTGCGATTTGTTTTCTGCACCAACGTCAAATGCGTCGAAGTTCCAACAAAGAGCGTAGCCTTCCTTCAACGTATCCGTGCCTGTGTAATAGACCCGCATGGTATCGGTGTTGACTGCTCCACCATGAATTACTGTACTTACTGGCATAATACTTATCCTTTTCCGGCTTGCGATGAGTTACGTTTTTTTCCTCATCAGCCAATTAGAGCCCCCGGGCATCCACCCGCAGGGCTCGCCTTTATTTACTTTTACGCGCCTTCGTTGTCGCTGAGCAAGAAGCCTGCCGTTCGCCTGTTGTCGCACATATACTGATACGACAGGTCGAGGTAAACCGTCAGGACGTTATGCTGACCGACCTGAGACATAGGCGTATTGAGCCTGAAGTTCTCGCCATTGAGTACGAATGGGTAGAAGTGGTTGTGATTAACACCGTAGATCGGGTTGCCACCTCTTACAAACGTCAGCTCGTCATCGAGGACATCAATGTACTTAAACGGGATGCCTTTGAAGATGACCGCACCTGCGTACTTACCGAGGTCTGCGCCAATCCTGTCATCGTGGTTGAACGCGAGCTCTTCAACTTCGTCGAGAACTTCCGAGGTGGTATAGAGTCTGAAGTTAGAGAAACCGCTCTTGGGGTCGATGGCCTGCGCGGCAAACATCGGCGCCTGAAACTTCGTCTTGCGGAAAGCTAAGCGCAGCTTCTTTAAGAGCGTTGAGTCGAGGTTGCCTTCGTGGCTCTGATACCAGTTGGCCCATCTCGGGTTCACGGTTGACGAGCACTCAAGACTCCCTACGGTAGAGAGCGTCGACTCGGAATCGTCGGCGGTTGTGTAGTTGCCGGTGTAGCCAATGAACCCACCGCCTTTATTGGCGTCTGAGATCGTATTGGTCGGCTGCACTAACCATCCGGGTATTCCCCAAGGATTGCGGTCGTCAGATGCGCCGGTCGGGGTCTGCCAAGCAAGCTCTTCGAGCAGGTCGGCAAACTCTCGGTACATATTGAGACGCCTCTGTTTGAACAAGCTGTAAATCCGCTGCTTGTTGCCTTTGTTCATCGCAAGCTCTTTGATCGAGTAGGAAAAACTCGTCTGAGCGTGCGTCCATTCGACCTTGATCTTCTCGTCGACGTTTGCTACGTTCGGGGTGTCGGTCTCATACATGCGTACCTGCGATGCGTTGCCGGTATCTCGCAGCGTGATGAAGGCCTCGGCCCGGTCGCCGCCGTCGAGCATGACCTTGTCTTTCTTAAACCACTGATTGAGCACCTCGTATGTTTGGTGCTTGAGAGCAACTTCGAGTGCGTCGGTCTTGAACGACTCAAGCGTCGCTGTTCCTAAATCAATGGCCTGTTCGATAGTAATACCTGCCATTGTTAATACTCCTTTCCGCTATTACCACCCTTCCATAACCCCGTCGATTGCCGCCATGCCGGCGGCTTCTTCGGATTTATGTTTGACGGACTTTTTCTTAGAGCCCGGGCGGGCAGTCATGCGTTTTGAATTTTTAGATAAATCTTTGATGAGTTTTGCTTTCAGTTTCGTCTCCGACCGTTTGCCTTTTAAGGCGTTGACGCCGGTCTTTAGGCCATCGAGTAGATTTGTGCCATGTTGTTTCTGCATAGCCTCAGCTACGCTGTAGGCCTCTATCCTTGCGTCGACCTGCTCTTGGGTGAGACTGTCAGTCTTGCCAAAAACAGGCATCTCTTCAGAGACACTGTCAAAGAAGCCGTCGATGCGTTGTATCATCGCCGCCTGCTCTGACGCCTTTACCGAAGTTAGGTCCTGTCCATGATCTCCCACCTTCTTCCTCAAGTCGTTGGTTTCGTCGACCACTGTGTTGAAGCGAGTCTTGATGTCATCAAGCATCTCGCCAACGCCCTCAGGCAGATCGAGGAAAACGGTATTGAAGTTCAGGTGTTCAAGCGGTGTCATCTTCTTGGTGGAGGCTTTCTCTTCGGTCTTGGCCACCTCTGTTTGTGCAGGCGCTTTCTTTGCAATAGAGCTTCTCGCCTCAGCGTCGGCTTTTGCTATGGCTTGCAGAACAGCGGGCTTTGTTTCCGCGAGTTCGATAATATCCTCGTCCGTAAGGCCGGCGTTACGTGCGGCTGTTACAAGAACGGGGTCTATTTCTTCCTCGCTATCTTCTGGCTCCTCATCGGCCTCGGCCTCGGAGCCTTCGTCGTCTTTTTTTTCTTCCTCGCTTCCCTTCTCTTCGCCGGCTTCTTCTTCGGTTTCTTCTTTGTCTGCGCCGTCGGCTATTTCTTTGTCGCCCTTGTCCTCGGGGTGAGTTGATTCGTCTCTCGGGTCGAAGGCGTCGTCGCCCTTGGCCTCGTAATCGGCTTGCTCGTAGGCACCATCTATCCCGGGGGAGGACTTCTCTTCCGCGTCGGATAGAGTTCCGGTGTCGCTTCCCCCAAGCACTTCAGCGTATTTTTTTTCTAAATCAGACATAATTGAAATCCCTTTCTTGAGCTTAGTCGAAATAACCGCGTCTTTTCATTTCAAATTGCTTGTGAGCACGGTTTTTAATAAGCAGTCTCCCTTCGCCGTCATACTCGCTTCCGGGATACCTTGCCATAAAATCGCGTTCTTGGTCAGGGTTAATTCCCATGGCGTCACTGTATCTTGGCCTATCGACGTGTTGGCTGTCAAGGGAATTTTTTCCAGAATGGTCGAATATTTTTTTTGCCCGCTTGCCGCACTCGTCGCACATTATCCCCGGTTTCGGGCCGGCAGCAGAGCCTCCATGCTGAAAATCCTCGGTTATATGGCCGGTTGAGCATTGATACAGGTAGATCGGCATCTCGAATCCCTTCGGGTATTACGGCACAGTCAGAGTTACTCCATAGCTTGTAATATCAACAGAGCCATCCCCGCCGGATATTGCTATGGTAATATCGCCGGGTGTTATGCTCGCAACTGGTATGAACGCCGCCATGCCTGCGCGAATACCAATCGTGCTCAGCGAAACATTTACTTTGTTACCGTTAGCCTGTATCATCACGCCGAGCACTTCGCCCGAGACCATCGAGGTTACTTCCTGCAAAGTGACCGAGTCGTCTTCGCTGAGCACTACTCTGTTTCTGTGCACCGTCGTCGGCGTAAGTGAATCGACTGCACGAACCGACGCCTGAACTGTGTTGCCAAGTTCGGTTACTTCTATGTCAATTTTTATTATCGCTTCCGATGCCATCACTGACTCCTTCCTGCTCTATGTCCTTGGCGATTAAATCCCACGCGTCCCGAAACTTTGCCTTCTTTTCGTCGGGCACATCAAAGTCCCTGTACAGGTACCTGCACCCGATACTCTTTGGATACTTTTTTACATACTCCGTAAACTCTTCTAACGTGGGCTCTTTGTATTTACTCATTCTACATTCCTTTCGTGGTTTGCCCAGCCTGACCCTGCTGCCGGGTCTGTTGGGCATTGAGATTATTAAAGTTGCTGCCGTTGGCTCCCTTTTCTTGGCCGAACCTTCCGTCCTGCTGACCGGACTTCGGCGTACCTTGCAGCGGTTGGTACGGATTGGCCTGCGTCTCGGTAGGAACCGCCGACTCCCACCACCTGTCGATGTTTCTGACGTCGAGGTATCTCGCCGCTTCTTTGACGAGTTCGGAAACATTAAGCGACGTTCCTTGAGCTGCCGCGATCTGCGCAGTAGGCAGAACCACCTGCGAGATTAGCTGCATCAATCGCTGATACCTCATCTCCGGCGACATATGCGACATTGAATACGGCTCGATGTCGAAGGCGTAATCGAAGAAGTCCCCTTCCTGTGCTTCGGCGGAATACTCAACTTCAATCGAGACGCCGCCGGCCTGTTTGATTACCGGTACCGTCACCAACGGGTCGACCCAGAGGAAGTGAGTTATTTTTTCCACGAGGCTCTTTGTGAAAGTCTGCAACTGCTTGACCATATCCTCAAGCTGCTTACTTGCGTTTGCCTGCAACATTTGTTCCTGACCGAGTGTCTCTGCCTGCGTCTCCCGCCCGCCCATCGTGTAGAGGTTGCCGCCGGTGATAGAGTATTGATGTTCGAGGTACTGTATGAACGGGTAGAGCTGATCGTTGACTTGGCCGTATGTAATCTCCTTGATCGAGTCGACGCTTTGAACGCCTGCTGTGTCGCCGTCGGAGGTATCGAGTAGCGTCTGCATATCGGTAGAAGCGCCTCTTTCGTACAGGACAATATTCTTTGACCGAAGCGCCTGCTTTTTCATCTTGACTACGAGTTCATTGATAACTTTATTCATATCCATCCACATGAACACCGGCGGTATCGGGATAGTCGAATCAGGAAAATACCTGTACCCGAGAGTATCATAGGGCCCACCTTCGGGGCCGTCCCATTCGACGGTTCGCAGTATATGATCTCCCTGACCCTCGGGCGGTATTGTAATAATCAGCTTCTCGTCCGGCAGCCATATGTCAATCAGCTCGACGGTTGCTCTCAGCTCGCTGTAGTTTTGATGATTTTCGTTGCGGGAAATCCTGTCAGGGTCGGTCTGCTCTCCGTACTGCTGCATGTCGGTTTTGAGGTTGTCGGTTTTCTTGTAGAGCCCGGAAGTTTTTACCCATTCCTCAGGCAGTCGGTAGATGTCTCCCTCAATCTGCATCTCTTGGCGATTGCGCGCAGGCACGTCGCCGATGTAATTATTAAAGTCCACGTTGTCGCAGTATATCTGCCCGACGTCGTGAAGGTAGCCGAATATTTCAATCTCTGAATCTTTGTAGACTCCGGTTTTGGTAATGCCCATTGAGAAAAAAGAGTTCACTACGCATGGCCGAAGCGTGTAGTCTGCGAACTTTATTTCTTTGAGCAGATGTTCTATCGCTAATTCAAGCGTGCGCGCGAAAGGTCGCCTTAGTGCAATGTCCCTCTTGGACTCGATATTGACTTTGGGGTTTGTGCTTATCAGGTACGGTGCAAGAATCTGCACGCCGCGGTCGATGAGGTTGATCGGCTGTGCATACGATTTGTTAATATCCGAATACCACCCGGCGGCGTAGTGGGCAAGCATTTTCGTGCGAGCCTCCCGCATAGGTTCGGTAAACTTATACCATTCTCCGACCGCCTCCTGTATCTTTTGCGGGAAATTCAGCTTGCCCGCGGAGTCTGTGACCTTTGTAAGTTTTTTATATTTTAGAGCAGCCATCTTGATTCTTCCTTTTCTTTGCGGGCAGCAATAACTCGCTGCTGCCTCCGGTGCAGGAATGTGCCGTAGGGGCTCGGCATTAGTGACGACGGCGGAGCTTTTCGCTGATCGGCTCTCGCCAAGCAGGTAAGGGCATCGGCTATCACCCTGTCTCCGTGAGCAGCCCTCGCTCCGCCTTCGTCGGTTTGTGAAGAGTCCGGCCCGGGCGTTCCGTTGGGGTAGTATATATAACCCTCAGCTTCCCTGAGGCTCAGCTCGTCAGGGTTGTTGTAAGCAAGCTCTTGAGTGGAGGGATTGTACCTCGCGTGCAGGGCTGCGTCATAGGCGATCAGCAGGTTGACTTTCGTATCGGTGTTGGAGTACCACCCTCTTGTCTTTTTTCTTTTCCTCGTCACCTTCTTCTCTTCCCGGGTGCGGTACACGAAGTCGTAACCGATTTCGTACAGACGTTTATCGAAAGTCTGCCCCGGCCCGTTACCCTCGAAGATAAGAAACGGCATCTGCGTAACGCCGCCGACCCAGAAACCTATCGCGTAGACCTGCTCTGCGAAAGCGGTTGGCGTTGTGTTGGGACAGACAAACGTGCCGCACTTGGATTGAGTATTGCAGTCGTAGATAGTCGCTACCGAGTTTGACGTTCCGGTCCCCAGAGAAATATCGCAGCCGATAATGTAATTATGAATTTGGTTCGGCCTTCTGCCGGCAAGAGGTCCCCACCATTTGAACCTTCGTTTGCCGCGGACCTCGAATCTTACGTTGCGTATCGCGTAGTCCCTGACGTCGTATATAATCTCCCCCGCCAAGTCGGGCTTTTTAGCGTCGGCAACCATCCGCTGCAAGTCGCAGGTAAAGACGAGATCGCCGGCCCCGACGTAGTTGATGTCGACATTAACGGCCATGTCGCGTTTTGTTCTTCGCGCCTCTTCGCGGTCGTACCAAGGAGAGCGAAGTTTATTTTCGCCGTCGGCGATGAAGGACAGGTTCCACATCTTGTCGTACTGATCCTCATCTACCGATGAGGTGATTAAATGTTTTTGCAACTCACTGTAGATATACGGAGTATTGACGCTCAGCTCATTAAAAACTTCCGGCTGCTGCTGGCGGTAATAGTCCAAGTCCAAAAAGATTATTTGGTTCAGGTCCGGGCTCCTGTAGAGTCCTCGCTTCTTCCACGGATGCTCCCACCACCCCATTGTTATAATCGGTACCTTACCGGAAAACCGCAGGGCCCCGAACGGATGGCCCTTGGTTGTCGGCGTTGAGTTGAAAATTCTTGCCGGGGTCGTATCTGACAGCGTCATTTGAATCGTATCGGCGTCGGAAGGATTAACCCTCGAAAACTCGTCGCACATGACCGCCTGCCGCCTGCCGCCGGCACCAACGTCGGCGTTGGTTGATTCGCCGTCTATCACCGAACCGTTATCTTCATTGCCTAAGTGTCTTTCGGAGATTGAGGTGTTCGGCCTTATCCAAGCCGGCAGGCGATTGAGTAAGTAAAATAATTTCCAATACAGCGTGTCGGGGTTGCCGCCCCTGCCGCCCTTGTGGCCCTTCCAAACATATTCTTCTTTTCTCGATATTATCAAAAGCGAAGTGTCGTCGACCAAGAGCCAATCGGCAAAGAACGCCCCGAGTACAATCCAAGTCGCCCCCATCTCCCGGGACTTATCGACGAGCAAATCTCCCCCGTATCGGATACTCTTAGTCAGCTCTTCAATAACCTTGTCCTGAACTTCCCATGTGTTAAACGGAAGGTGTTTGTAAATCGACTGTTCTCTCTTCGGCTGAAACGTCCAGAATAATGTCTTGAACGCTATCACCGGTCTCTCCACACACATCGCCCGGAATATCTGCTGCGCTTGGTAATCTTCTTGGAGTACCGAGTGCAATTTCTTCCGGAAGAGCAGGTTCTCCCTGAGCTGGTTCGGTATCATCGACAGAAATTTGATCGATGAGCTTTGTAAAATCGTTGATGACATCTATTGGCACTTCCTTTCGCCTTCGACCTTTATCGAGTTCTGACTTTGGCAGCCAGTTTTCAGGGTCACGATTCGTCAGATAGAAAATCATAGCCGGCACAGACTTCGGTGAGGACTTATGTATCTTCGTCGTCGTTGTTCCTCTTGGGGTCGTTTTTTCAATTACTTCCGTGTACTTCTCGCCGCCCATCGCTGAGCGGTATAGCGCAGCGACCACATTTTGCGTCGCCTGCGAGCGGCCCTCAAGAACAGAGGCTTCGATCTCCGGCAACTGCCGCATTTTCTTTACGAGGTTCTTCTCTGAGATGCCTATGATCTTAGCGATCTCTTTGTCGGAGCAACCGGCCTTTGCGAGATTCTTCACGATACCCTGCAAGGTCGGGTTATCTTCGAGAATCACCCTCTTGAGAAACTTCTCGTTCCGCATACGGTACTTCGCCTTAGCCTTGGGCATTAGCCCGTATTGGTCAGGGCTCGTGTTTTCAGGAATTTCCTTCATAATTACAAAATACTCCTGCCGGGCGGTGTGTGTCAAGGAATAAATTTACCGATTCGCCGGGCCGCCGGGGTTGACGAGGGACTTGAGCTTCCTTTCGAGCCGGACTTGGTACCGCTCAAGTATCGGCACCATCTCGTTTATTGTGCTGTTGTCGATATGGAGAAACTGGGCCTTTTGTGGCGAAGTGATTTCGATACAGCACACATCGGTCTCCCGGAAAATCTTAATCATCGCTTTGGCGTCGGTGATTTGCTGGGCCACTTCAGCTATTTCGGTTGTGTTCATGCCTTTCTCCCATAATTAAAATTCTTCTTTATCAGGCTGACGAAATACTTCTTCGCCGCCACGTTACCTTTCTCGTAATGGTCGGCCCACGACTTCGCGTCACCGGCAAATTTCATCGCCGACTTCAAGGCTCCCGGGTCACGGGTGTCGAGCAGGAACATTCTGATATTCGCAAACGTCTTCTGTTCGATTTTATTAAGCGGGCCAAAGAGCTTTTCGATCTTATCTTGGAATTGCAGGGTGAGTTTATTAAGTATTAAAGCTAAGTCCTGTGAAGAAGTTTTTTTATTAAGGCCTTGGTCCGGAGTAGCTCCGGAGTTACTGCTTACTTTACTTTCCTTTACTTTACTTATCTTTACTTTACTTGTGTTTAACATCTCCGGAGCTACTCCGGACCTCCTCTTGAGTAACTCCGGACTTGGTGGGGGAATTGTCGGGAGTCCCTCTCTTTTTGGGTTTATGCTCGGCTGTTTTTTTACAAAGTCCGGGACGCATAAGTACCAGTCACCATTGACTTTATAGCGAATTATCAATTCCTTTTCTAAATCTTTCAGGCAACTTTCCACCTCTTCCGTCGTTTTTTTGAGCCGGGTAAATATCTTCCCCTTAACAACTTCGGCGTCCCCAGAAAAACAACCATTAACATCCAGATTAGGAATGAGCCAAGTGTACAGTAATCGGGCCATATCTGAGTTAAGATAGGCAAGTTTACGGCTCTCACAGATTGACTTTAGTAATATCCTTCCTTGGGGCATCTTGTTCTCCATTCTCCAAAATAGGGCGGGCCGAACTCCATTCCTGCGGGCTTGGGCCAGCCCGCTCCCGCCCGTCTGACAGGGTGTTTTATCCGCCGAAAATATGCTTAGCTATTTTTAAGATTAGCCATGCGAGCCCCAATATAAACCCGATGGACACTACGCCAGAGACAACCGTTACCGCGACTAACCATTTCATATCGTTTCTCATCTTAACACCTCGTTAAGTTGCCTTTGGCATTTTCCATTGTCTATATCAGGGAAGGGATAAGCCCTACAAACCCACGGCTTCTCCTCCCTGCCGCAATCTCGCTCAACGGTACAAACGGCCAGCTTGCTCTCAAAGACCAACCACGGGCAGTCCCCGTCCTCGGGGGAGCCGAGGTACATATCCCCTATGCCCTGACAGCATCTCCCACACCTTTCGCATATCGTGGTCGGTAGCATCTTAACCTCCAATCTCAAGTGGAACAAATAAATTTATTGGTAAATACACACACGGCTCTGCGTCCTGAGAATCGCCCCTGTCTTTGCGACCACCCCACGCGACATCGAGACAGAACTCGTAGGGATTTCGGCAGATATGGATGCCGTCAGCGAACTCGACGATAAGGTAGAAGGGCTTGGATGTAAGCTGCTTGAGCCGGAAGCCGGCCTGTATTTTTGACAGGGCAATCATGTAGTCGGGGAACTTACGTAACTCTCTTTCGGGCCTGCACTTAACCTCAGCGAAGCATACAGCTTTACACTTAGCCCACGTGGTCGTCTCGGGGTCGTTATCGAGCAGGCAATAGTCAATCTCATATCGCATAGGCATCTTAGCGGCATATAGAGCCCGTCCTGTATGCTGCCTAACCGCAGCCATTATTCTCCGCTCGTCAGCTAATGATTGAGCTGTCTCGTATATCGGCCTGCCCATTTCCAAGCTCCTCCAAAAGTTCTATCGCCTCAGTCAGCTCTTCGCTATACCCGCCGCAGGAGCCCTCTTCAATATTTTCACGCAGATCATCCTCTCGCCATTTCATAGCCGTGACCATCCAACTGAGGGTGGCGGTGACGCGTTGTCTGAGTCCGCCTGTCATAATTCCTTTACCTAAAACAGTTTCCATGACTTCGTCCACAAGCGACATAAGCTCTACCCCTTTCTAAAAAACGTACCGCCGGCAAGAGGTGTCAGCCCCATACGCTACTAACCCCGGCCTGACAGCGAGGGAATGAATTCACGCTGCCGGCGGAACGATAAAACCTATAATATATGCTGCCGGTAAAGCAAACGGTTGTATCATCCGCTTTTAACGGCATTTGCTTTAATACCCGGCGAGCATATAGTTACACAAAAGTCCTGTCAGCTTCTATTGTATTGAAAATCTTCACCCAAAATATGTTAGCCTTATGAAGTTTTTCGATTTTGTCATTGTAGTATTTGTCAGTTATGTTAGTTCCTCCGCCCGTAACATAGTTGTCATAGTTCTGGTTTTTGTACAATTCTAATATCTGTTTTTCCTTGCTCTCGATTACGGCCTTGATTTTTCGCCTTAGAAACTCAGGATTATCGCTTGCTCTTATTTGTTCATCGTAGCGTTCCCAGTCGGGCGTTATGCCAGTAACTACATTTACTTCCTTTGTCGGCGAGCACAAAGAACTGCCATCTAAGCAATAATCAATTATCTGCGTCCCGTTGTTAATCCCGTTCTCGTAACTTACGCTTATTTCTATGTCATCGCTATTCGGGACAGGCTTACTGATAGACATAGAATAATAGAATTGCAAGTTGTGTTCTTTTTCGACATCCAACGACAAACTCCACTCTCCATCCTCCAGTAAACAAGACTTGTCGGATTCTATAGCTTTGTCGATTAGCCTTAAAATCACTTCAGATTCATGCGGGAACGCTTCGGCTAAGTCTTTTTTTAACCTATCTTCCATTTTAATTTCCTTTCAATAAATATGCTGCCGGGCAGGAGAGATTCTTGGCCGCACCATTCCAAGTTATTTTGTCCTGCACAATCAGGCCATTCTCTCGGCTTTCGCCACCGGCGAGCATATGCACTATTGTTTCTTCGCTGGCTCCATCTCTGCAATGATTTCACTACGGCACTCAGGGCAGTAATCCTGATTACCACAATACATACTAAACCATTCGTAATGCTTGCGGCACTTCGGGCACATTCTAAGGTTTTCTGGTAAATTTTTCATTTCGTTTCTCCAAATTAAAGCCTATGTTAAGAAAATGTTAAGATATTATAAAGACTGGGGCAGGCAGAGTCCATAGCTGGCCTTTAGCCGCCAGTCAAGCATTTTGCTCCCTTGGTTAGCCTCTGCATCCGTTCCGGGAGTCCGACACACTACCCCGATAATTCAGTTTCCAAAGAACCGCCGCGGTTATTGTAACCGACACTCACGGCCTATCGGTATTTTAAGGAAAGATGACACCAAAATAAGGGCCGGGGTCCCCCCGAAAGGAGACCCGCACAGGACCAATACCGCCATTTCCGGCAGACCTTAGCCAAGGCACGGACGACCCACCAACGGAGAAGATTAGCCGTTAGAGACTCCCTCGCCCGAAACAAGATATATTCCCCACTCGACCGAGAGCATCTCGATCATAGTCGGTATCCACGGGACAAGACCAAATCGGCTCGTAACATAGAAATACGGGGCAGTCATCTTTGAATGTTCATTGGGCACCTGTATCTGAATTTTTACTTCCCCGGACCACTGAGGCAATCTTACCGCTCGCCCATCCTGCATTTCCTTAATTGCTTCGCCAAAAGTCATCATAAAACACTTCCTTTCTAAATTAAATTATAGTTTCCGGCCCGCCGTGGCACATAAGGTATTCCTCAGTAGACCTATCACACACTTTATTCGTAACAGCCCTTCGGACTTCGTCTATAAGCCCCTCAGAAGGCTCCTCGCTATGGCCCGCATCTGACATATCGCACTTTTCCAACTCATCAACCCACGCTTGCCATCTTTCCAAGTCTTTAAGGACTTTTTCATTTAATGTCACAGCCTACCCCTTTCCCTTTAATGGCCTCTACTACCATAGGAGACAGACAAGGCCTTTTTGGGTAGTATTTTTCTGCAAAGGATTGCCTAAACTCCTCTGCGTCCTCCTTCTTCGCGTACAAACCGTAAAGAAGTAGTCTTGCACTCCCATCCGAAGATCGGCTTACCAATTTCCCTACGGCAAAAACTTCCATCAAACTACCCTTTCATAAAAAATCCCCCGCCGGGCTATGATGGTCAGTCCTTGGAGGGCACGAAGGAGGAGAAGAGAAACGTACCGCAGGAGGAAAAACACCCCGGCAGGGGAGAAATGAGAATCGAACCGAACAACAGGTTTTCCATTACCAACCATCATAGAGAAGACTATAACCGAGGCGAAGAAAACTGTCAAGCGGAAAATCTGAGAAAAGTTAAAATTTATTTACTCACAAGTACAGTAATGAATCTTATCCCCGCCATAACTGTAGACAGGGATGCCGTGGAACTTCTTATACGCACAGTCGTCCCCGTAGCCATTTTCATCACACCATTTATCCCACTTCGTCGCAGGCAGGTAGATGCCGGTGCAAGGTAATTTAGCCGAGTATACATCAAAGCCAAACTTAGCAAATATCTCCGCCTCAAGCTCGGCGGCGATGGTGGGCTCCGCATGACACTTCGCACAATTAGGGTGAGATAAGCAATCAGGCTTACCAAGAAAACCCGGCACACCAACAGGATGAAACTCCTCAAGATGAATCTCCATCTCCGCGTCAATAGCCCGCTGCACATCCCACTTATTTCCCATAACACATTCCTTTCTCGAACAACAATAAAAGCCGCCGGGCAGTCACCACCCCGACGGCCTTCTTACATGAAAGACACACATTAACGATGATTTTTATTCCCAACTCCTTTTGGTAATCGTGTGTGTATGTCTTCTAAAAGAACCATTATAACGACCTAAAAAAAACGTCAAGATAAAAACACCCTTAACCATTAAAGCTAAATAAATGAATGAATAATAAATAACTAAAACCAAAGGACTTACGAAAAGAAAAAATATTAAAAAAAATATGAGAAATTGCAATAAATATTTATATGCGAACATGGGTCCCCTCAAACAAAACGCAACTATATATACAGAAAGGACTTACGAAAAGAACACTTTTTACACCTAAAGGTAACTTCTTGTTAGATAAAGACTTACATTGAATAAAAGCAATATACGAAGCGTTAGATCAGAGACGCTGTAGGCACCTCAGGGAGTGAACGCGGAGAGGGGGTATAGGGGAGGTATGGGGCCCCCTGACCCTCATGCAGGACCCACCTACACCCCCGCCGTCCGATAATATAGGGCGAATACGATATGGATTGGCAAGGACTGAATGTAACATAATATACGTTATGGGACTAACCCTATCTTGTATGCTTAGAATTAGGATGAGACTTGATTACACCTGTTATCGGACTAAGCAGGGGCATAAAGACACGGCCTGTACGCCGCCTGAGTCAGTTAGAACAAACATGCGGGCAAGTGCGGGGATATGTGTACACCGTCGACATGAGCCGCCAACGTGTCGAAAAAGCCGGGCGGGGATAGAGCCTGATTGCCGGCCTGTTTGAAATGTTAAGATTTTGTTAAGATTCTTAATACCTTCTTAACAAGTCCCAGAATGGTATATCTATAACCTTAAAATTTACGGTTCTTTTTCTAATTTAGTGCTTGACAGGTTGCTATGGGTAGTATATGATGGGGGAATGATGGTTAGTCTTATCCCTAAAATCAAACGGTTAGTTGTAGTCGGCGGGCTTTTAGTAACTTTAGCAGCGGATGGGTCGCCCCCGAATGTGGTAGCGGTGATGTTCCGAGCTACCCCGTCGATCACTTTTAGTTTTATTCACTTAATGCAGGAGGTTTTATAATGGACAAGTCAATGCTCAAGAAGATTGTCAGGACGGTCAAGTTTGAGTCTGATGAGCTGGATTGGCTGTTTGGCTTTGCCGGGGGTGCTTGTGCAGAATGTGGTAAGTCTTGCTGTTGTGCGGATTGTGGGCGTTGCAAGGGGTTTTTTGAGGATTCCGACATAACTAAAGTTGACGACCGGGATAACTTTTTCTTGTTCCTGAAAAAAACCTACGGGTTTAGGAAACATCGGGGTTTTTTGCGTAAAAAAGGGTGTGCATTGCCGAGAGCGTTGCGGAGTAAGATTTGTTTAATCCATACCTGTCGTTCAATGGATGATATGCTGAGAGAGAAAAACCCCGTTTGTAAAGTTGGCGTGGGCGATAACGAAATAGTTACCCCTTGGTATCGCTATCTTGATTTACTTTGCTATTCACTAAAAGAAAAGCGTAAAGCGATTGTCGAGGAGGTTCCACAATGATACTAATAGCGATAATTATAATTGCTATAAGCCAAATATGCAGATGCGGGTTGACGGCAATGAGGATATGTTTAATTAAGGGGTTTGATAATGGTTATCACGGAGATAACGGAAGAAGAGATATTTTGTTACCATGATTACGAATTTATCATTTTTAACATAAACGCTATAGTGTGTGGTAAAAACGAAATAGGCGTTGTTTGGGCGGGCGGGAAGTGCAAGGAAAGTCCGTTGGAAGTTCCGCCGTCCCTGATTAAAGTGCGGGGTTCGTGCTATGAGTCTATTTTGTTTTTGGAGCTTTTGGCGGCATACAAAGAACGTTTCGACGTGTGAGCGTCTTATGTGTGTAAATGTGCTTTGCAGCGTTGCGAGGCGTAAAATCAATGTGTTTAGTTTCAAGAAAGGTTTGTATTATGGATGAAAATTTAGGTAGTGATGAATTGACGTGTTTGGATGTTATCGACATTCAGTATATCAATTCGTCGGGCGGTGGCTTTGCGCAAAATGTGCAGGTCAAAAAAGGGACTACGGCTAAGCAGTTTATCGATCAAAAACTTGGCGAACAGCAGTCCGGCTCCGTGGTCTATGATGGGTACCGTATCAGGGTAAACGGTCAGACCGCCGAGGCGGATAAGGTGTTAGAAAATGCCTGCCGGGTAACGGTTACACCTGTTAAGGTGGACGGGGGTTTGTGCGTAGTCTAAAAATGGGACTAATGGCCGGGGCGGTTTTTTGCCGTTCCCGGCTGTTTTTTTTGGAGGTTTGTACAATGATACGAATAAAACAAAGAATAAACCGAAAAGACTATAAACCTTTGACGGATAGACAGCTATATAATCAGGCTATTCTATTGTCTGAGCAGTTGGAGTACTTCTGGGCTTATGAGATGGGTAGTGTTTTACACGAGCAAGCAAGCGGAGGGCAAACTGTTTACGAGTGTTTATTGGATAGAGTCGCTAAGGTTTCGTTTGGTAAGTTGTCGTTAAGATGCAGAGATCCTTATTGGGATTTACTGGAAAAACAGAAAAGGCGGTTGCGGGACACTGTTGGCAAATACCCAAACCTAACACAAACCGCCAATTATCACCTTGACCGAATTGAGTATTACAGAGACAAAATAGACTGGATGTATAAATGTAGGGGCGGGGCTACTTATAGTCCTGAGTCAATGGTTGCCGAATTAAAAATGCTGCGTGCCGAATATGGTGCGAATTGCTTGTACGGTATGGGCAAGATTCACATTAGAACAAAGCCGATTGTGCTTTGTGATGATTTAGAGTTTGGGCGTTTCGATGTTACGTGGGAAACTCAAGAGAGTTGGGGTGGACTGCAAATTAAGTGTTTACCTGTACCCGGTGAGGAGTTTTTAACCGAAGAGGGTTGCCGTTTTCACCCGCACGTGCATACAAACGGCAATCCCTGTTTTGGCGATGTCTCCATCGGGATGCGGGGTGCTTTGTTGGGCGGTCGTATTGGTGAGGCGGTTGCCATTGCTATCGGGGTTATCTCGAATTATAACAGTTCAGACCCGGTTTTTAATATAGGGCTGTGGACTAACGAAAGTCAAAGCTGTTGCTGGAATTGCGGGGATGATATTAGCGATGCGGATAGGTATGAGTGCCATAGTTGTTCAGATAGGACTTTATGTCAGGACTGTTGCCGTTATTGTGAGGATTGCAGTAACTATTATTGCAGGGCCTGCGTGGGTTCTTGTGAGGATTGCAGGGAGTCTGTATGTTTTAGCTGTTTATTACGTTGCCCGTTTTGCGGTTGTGATGTGTGTTCGGACTGTTTTAATGATACTGTTAATTTATGTGAGAGGTGCAAAGATGACAAAGAAAAACGAGAGCAAGAAGAAGCAAATAAAAAGCAAGGCCGGGACGAAAAAGGCCGGTTCGTCTGCAAAAAAACTGCCTGAGCCGGTTTACGAAAAGGCGGTAACGCCGAAATTGGTTTTTAGTTTTTACGCATATCAAAAGCTAAAACATATATGCGAAAAGGTTAAGACTGAGGTCGGTTGCTATGGTATATCGTCGCCCGATAACGTTCTGAGAGTCGAGGATATTTATATACCAAAGCAAGCCGCGGATTCGATGTATAACGATTTTGATGTTGACGATGTTGCGGATTATATGGAAAAAATGTTTGACGAGGGATTGCAGCCGTTCCAGTGTACTCGAATATGGATACATACTCACCCGGCGGGGATTGCTTCTCCGTCCGGGACTGATAACGATACTTTCGCCCGTAGTTTTGGTGAGTGTAATTTTTCGCTTATGGTTATTTTGCCGAAAAGCGGAAAGTTCTATTGCCGGATTCAGTACAAAATCGCTGAGTTTTTCCATTGCTTTGAGATTCCCGTTGAGGTCGATTCGGATTCGGCGTTCAATACCAAAATCCGCAAGGGTTGGTTAGACGAGGCCGAGGATAAAATTACTGAGATAAAGCCGAACATTATTGTTAGCGGCAATAATCGCTTTGGATTCGGCGGGACGGATGGGGAGCTTTATGACCATTACGAGGATGGCGGCGAAGTCTCTACTATGAGACTTACGTCGGCTATGCGTATAGCAAAAACAGAGATCTTTCAAGAGTGGCTTTGGGGTGCTTATGGACAAGTCGAGGCCGATCTGAGCCGTAAACGATACGATGCTCAAAATTGGACAATCTTTGAAACGGTCGAGGAGTATTTAGATATTTGCGGGGGGGTGGCTTCTGGTGGTTCCTAATGTTTCGCCGTTCAGGTATAGCCGGATTGCCGATATAATCCCGGCTGATAAAGTTAAGATGTTGGATTGTACGATTATCGGTGTCGGTGCTATCGGTCGGCAAGTTGCTTTGCAGTTAGCTTCAATCGGTGTCGAAAAGTTCCGGCTGATAGATTTTGATTTAGTCGATGAAAGTAATATCTCAACACAAGGTTATTACGAGCAGGATTTAGACCGGGACAAAGTTGACGCATTGGCGGATAATCTGAGATTGATAAACGCCGCCGCTGAGGTTGACGCTGTTTGCGATAAGTACGTCAAGGGGTTTCCGGTTAGTTCCGTTGTGTTTAGTTGTGTTGACAATATCGAGACACGGCAGGAGTTGTTCCGGGGCTTGCGGGGTAATGCTGAGCTGTATATTGACGGACGGATGGGTGCTCAGGTTTGCAGGGTGCTGAGTTGTTACGATAAGGCTTCATGGAAGCATTACCAATCGACACTATTTCCGGCAAGCGAAGCGTTTCGGGAGCCGTGTACGGCAAAATCTACTATCTTTTGTGCGAATATCGCCGCCGGGTTTATGGTTTCGCAATATGCTCAATGGCTAAAAGATTGTATTTTTGAAAAGGATTTTACAGTTAATATATTTACAAAGGAGTTGATGAATGGCTAAAAAACTTAAACCCTGCCCGTTCTGTGGCGGAAAAGCTGAACTAAACGATTATGGCGTTGGCACGGGCGGGTGGATGATAAGTTGTGTAAAAAACTGCGGTGTTCTCATGCACGCATTTTGCAAGAAAGCTAAGGCTATGAATAGTCCAAAGGCAATACATGACGAAATCCGCAAAAATGTTATCAAAGCATGGAATAAGCGAACCGCCGGATAGTGGTTAGCGGGGGCGGTTTGGCGAAAGCCGAATGGCTGCAAAGCCAAATCACCCCTATCTTTTTTATGAAAATCTATTTTATTTTTCTCTTGACATTAGCATATAGAGCATATAGTATATAACAAGCGAAAGGAAACAGGCGTATGACAAAAGAGACAGATAGAAAATCGGTGGAGCTTATTGCTTCGGGTTATGAGTGGTGTTGCCCAAAATGCAACAGTTGTCAGCGGGAAATAGAGATTTCGTACACGGTAAAGTGTAGAAAGTGCGAAACTCGATATGATGTGGCTGATTTCAACCACGCTTTCGGATAAATTGTACCCCTCCTCCTCGTGGGAGTCGCTTCAATGGGTTGCGGCTCCCACACTTTAACAAGTGTAAATTGAAAGGAAACAAAATGGCGGCAGTAAAAAGGTATAAATGTTTGATTTGCGGTATTGTTTACGGCTCTCACCCCGGCATAACAAGCCACATGCGAGTAAAGCACCCGGATAACCAGTTGGCAAAGGGTGTAACATGGGAACCGGCTCCCGATGATACGCCGATAACAGCCAGCAGGCGAGAGCCGAGGACGGGGGAAAAGAACTATAAGTGCCTTATTTGCGGACACTTAGCAGGGGCAGTCAATACGATGTATAGCCATATGAATCACAAACATGACAAAAAGGCTCGTATCGGTCATAACTTCGTCAAGCTGTCAAAAACATCACCGGAGGAGCCGAAGCGAACAAAACAACCTAAGCCGCAGGCAATCCACCCCGGAACGCAGTATGTTGTTATTCCGGTGATGCTCAGGGTGCCTATTGTGATCGGGGCGGCGGAATTTATTGGAAATCAATCTTAGAAAGGGCAAGTTTATGGACTCAAGCGGCAAAATGCAGGAGGTGACCCCGTTCCACTTTATTTTGATGGGCGATTTTATGGTACAAGTGCTCCTAAACGACGGCGATGACCCAAAGGCGGTCGAAAAGGTTAAAAAGGTACACGCCCTCTACCGTGAGGTTGCACACAAAATCAAAACAGAACGCCCCGACATCATGATTGAGACGTGCCGGGTGCTTCAGGCAATATCAGGTAGCGGGGGCAAGATGACAATAGTGGAGATAGAAGGCGATGACAAATCGCCAGATAACAATAACTCATTTAACAGAAAGGGTTTAGAAGATGGACAAACGTAAAAGAAGTACGGTAGGGCTAAATGAAAGAGGGCGTGTTGACTGGACAGACCCGGTCAATTTAATATGTATCAGGCTGAGCGAGGAACGGTTTCACGGCAAAGTCATTGCCAAGCATACCGGCCTAACAACCGGTCAGGTCTATTCCCGCTGCAATGCGATGGGCTTTAAGCTGAGGGACGCAAGGGACGGCCACGGTCAGCGGGCAACGCTCGTTCTGAACACCTATTCGATCAAGACTATCAAGCCAAGAGCCAAGCACGAACTGGTGGCCACAATACAGGCCCCGGCTAAGAAGAAGAGCAAGCGGAGGACTGGTTAAATGATGAATGCGGGAGAGGTTAAAGAAAACGCAGAGAGGCTAATCGCCGACCATGACAATTACTCGGTCGAACTGTAACCCAAGAACTATTATATTACGAGAACAAACATGGTCAAGGAATGTCGTAATTGCGGGCATTGGTGGGCTTCGGGCGACGATGATAGCCGCGGGCCTCGGCGGGAGTGTACTAAGGCTGTCTTTGATGTCGATGGCCCCGCAGACGATGTGCCTATGGTCGTCTATGACGGCGAGGGCTACGGCGAGGGCTACCCTGCCGGCCTTGAAACCCTGCCAACACATTGCTGCAACGAATACACGGAGAAAACAGATGGCTAAAAAAGACTTTGAGACGCAGGTTTACCTGTACCCGTCAACTGCTAACAAGATGACAGTTCTCCACGCCCAATACGTGTTGGTAACAGGCGAACGAATAACATTTAAGGAATTTATTAACCGTGCCGCTTTCTGCGGTGCACCATATCTCGTCCTTGAGGCGAGAAAAAGAAAGGCTTGATTATGGAAACAGATTTACGGATTAAAACAAGTAAATTCCAACCGGGTGTTACGGGGTCTGATAATTGCTTTAATAAAGGTGACAAGGCCCACTACCGGGCCTCTGACGACACGATTCATGTTGTTGGAATCGACTCGGAAATGCAGAAACACGATAACGCTCCTCGCGACGGGCTTGTGTATGAGTGCTTGCTCGACGAGCAGCTTTCTGCAAAGGCGGGGCTTAGTAGATGTGCATTGCCCGCGGATAAACTAACACCTATATTAAAATCCTAAGAAAGGAGTCGGAAAATGCCGATAACGGATAAACAAAGACTGGAACGTAGGAAGTTTCTTGGCTCATCGGATATGGCGGCGGTGTTAGGGGTCAGCCCTTTCTCTACCGCCTATGACGTATGGGCAGAAAAGACCGGAAAGCTAACAGACGAGGCGGAATCGGCGGTGATGACAGCCGGCAATATGTTTGAAGAGGGCGTTTTGACGTGGGCTCAGGGTCAGCTTGGCGAGTTAATCAATAAAAACGTCATTCGCCACGTAGAGAACACGCATCTTGCCTCGCACCCTGACGCCGAGCTTAAAAAAACAGGCGAACCTGTCGAGGCCAAGACATCCGGCCTTTATGGCCCAACCCCTTTCCCTTGGGGCGATGCGGGAACAGACGAAGTTGCCGATCATATCATCGTACAGGGTCATGTGCATATGAT
>SDBT01002626.1_pt1 | contig 31600 bp, 29 predicted proteins | sample 2277101 | NCBI WGS metagenome assembly SDBT01 (sample SAMN10404973, study PRJNA504765) | marine sediment metagenome | isolation source: marine sediment core GS10_PC15, 103 cmbsf | place: Arctic Ocean: Southern Knipovich Ridge | collected 2010 | reverse complement strand
GAGTCAGCCGTTACCGGATAATCCAGACTTTCTTACCTACCGCTTATTGACCGGGCTGACTGAAGCAATAAATACCTGTTTCTATCTCCACAAGGACTTACTGCGTAAAAGCTTATGGTAAAACCCCTAAGTTTGAGGTAATTCGGCGCTTGACAAGCTGGCTGCAAATCGCTATCCTTAATAGTCTTTACGGCGATATTTTCGTATTTTTTAGCTTTTAAGGAGTTGGCAGTTGAGGGTACTTTCCGGAATACAGCCATCGGGACGACAGCATATAGGTAATTACTTCGGGGCGATGCGCCAGCACCTCCAACTCCAGGCCGAGAATGAAGGTTTCTATTTTATCGCTGACTATCACGCCCTGACCTCAAATCCTACGTCTGAGGACATGGCCGGATACACGCTGGATCTGGCTATGGATTATCTTGCCCTGGGACTCGAACCGGAAAAAACCGTCTTCTGGCGACAATCCGACGTGCCGGAAGTTCTCGAACTAAGCTGGATTCTCTCATCTGTTACGCCTATGGGCCTGCTGCAGCGATGCGTTAGCTTCAAGGATAAGGTCGCACAGGGCTTGAGCCCCAATCACGGTCTGTTCTCGTATCCGGTCCTCCAGGCCGCCGACATTCTTATTTTCAACAGCGAGATCGTACCCGTTGGAGCCGACCAGAAGCAGCATATTGAAGTGACCCGTGATATCGCCATTCGTTTTAACAATGCCTACGGCGAGCTTCTGACGATCCCCGAAGAGCGGATAATAGAATCCGTTGCCGTCGTACCCGGAATCGACGGACAGAAAATGAGCAAAAGTTACAATAATACCATAGAAATATTCGAGCCCGAAAAAACCGTGAAGAAAAAAGTGATGCGAATTGTCACCGATTCGACACCGGTGGAGGATCCCAAGGATCCGGATAAATGCAATGTCTTCGCCCTTCTAAAACTCTTTGCCGATGAAAACGAGCTTAGCCAGTGGCAGGACAGATATCGCAACGGAGGCATGGGGTACGGCGAAGCGAAAAAACGCCTGGCCGAGCTTATGATTGAGTATTTTGCTCCGTATCGACAAAAACGGGCCCAACTCGAAAATGATATTGACTACGTTAAAAATGTACTTGCCGACGGGGCCAAGCGGGCAAAAGCCGTTGCCGCAGAAACGCTCGCAAAAGTCCGAAAGGCAGTTGGATATGGAGGTTAATTATGTCTGAACAGGAAGAACTTGTAACTATCGGGGAATTTACGGATTCAACCGGAGCCGAAATGGCACGCCAGACACTTGCCGACGCGGGGATAAATGCTGTCATGGAAGGTCAGAATGCAGCGGACATGTTTCCGATTCCGGCAGTGCCGGCAATACTAAAAGTCCTCGCCAGCCAAGCCGATCAGGCGGTTAAGATTCTCGAAGAAGCTCAACCCCCAGAAGATAGCGAAGACCTGGAAGAGGAAGAACAGGAGTAACTATTGGCTGCGTATCGTGTAAACCTTGATATATTCGCAGGACCGCTGGATTTGTTACTGTACCTGGTCCGCAAGGAAGAGGTCGATATCTACGATATTCCTCTGGCCAAGATTACCAATCAGTACATTCGTTATATCGAGATGTTAAAGAGCCTCGATATGGATCTGGCCGGTGACTTTCTGGTGATGGCCTCGACGCTGATTGAGATTAAATCGGCTATGCTGCTGCCAAAGGTCGGACCCGAACAAATGGACGCCGAGGATCTTATCGATCCGCGCGCAGAATTGATACGACAACTGCTCGAATACAAAAAGTTCAAGGACGCCGCCAACCTGCTAAATGCCGTTGCCGACGAGCACAAGCAGCGATTTAGCAGGCCCGATACAATTACTGAGCGACTAAAACCCAAAGCCGAACCGGAAGTTGATCTTGATCAGGTCAATATATGGGATCTGCTCGAAGCGTTCGACGCTATCATGAAGGCGACCGGGCCTATCATCGATATGAGTCATATCAAGGACGACACGCCTATCGATCTTTACCAGATTGAGATACTGCATCGGTTACAGAGCGAAGGACCGATGAGTTTCAAAAGACTATTCGAGACCAAAACCGAACGGATAGTGATGGTCGGAATGTTCCTTGCTTTACTGGAGTTAGTCCGTGACGTTTTGGTCACTATCCAGCAGTCCAAACCTGATGCCGATATTTACTTAAAAGCTCTAACCGACGAACCCGCCGAGCAAGCGGTGCAAAAAGCCATCCTCACCGCCGCCGGTGAACTCGAAGAACCAGAGCAAACAACCGACAATGAAACACCCCCTATCGAAATAGTTGAAGGCAAGACCCCATCCGAAACCCAAGCCGTCGTAACAATGCCCGAGCAAAGTCAAACACCGATACCGATAGACGAAGCACCGCCTATCGAAATAGTTGAAATCCAAACCCCATCCGAAACCCAAGCTGTCGTGACAATGCCCGAGCAAAGCCAAACCCCAATACCGATTGCCGAATTACCCCCCAAGAGTACAAAACCGGCAGAAGAGACGATAGAATCAAACGAAGGGCTAATACCTGAACAAGAGGAGTAAGTTAAGGAAGCTTTAAGTTCACATAAAGACTGGACCAGCAATTGGCCGCAGGTCAATTCACTCAAGCTTATAAACCTCAATGGGACCGTAATATGGGTCATTAAACTCATATATTTTTCTCCCTAACCTCTTACAAATTATATCTATAAGCCAATTTTCTCTAAATTCAGGCATAGAGGAAGACACCTTCTTAGTCCCCAAGGGTGGGCATATTCGCCATGCGGTTCGTATTGCATAGTCCGGTTTGTAACTTTGAACTTTCCGGATAGCATCTCGCCTAAGAATCCCTTTGTAACTTATTAAATAAGGTCCATACGTATAACTTTTGCCACTAAACCAGAAAATGGGATCGGCATATACGCGATCATTTGGCTCCACTACCGAAGCAATGCGATCTATTACTTTATTGAGGTCAGCTCCGCGTAAATGATAAAAGATTGAACCAATACTTATCAGAGACGTTAAAATATATATTGCAGCAATTGTAACACTCGTGGCAAAACGAGTTTTGAGCCGTCTTTTACCTTCGTTTGTCATAATACGAAAGATTAATCGCACTATCAAAGCACTCCAGAAGGGCACAATAGCCACAAGATATCGATCATCTCTGTTAACTGATACTAAAGCCAACAACAAGGAAAATGTTAAAGTAATGGTCGCCAAAGCTTTATCTTTTCGAGATGAGCGGTACCATGCAGCAATCCAACTGATAATCATCACAGGCGCAAGGGGCAACAAATGAAAACGTATAAAAAAACGTTTCCATCGCCCTAATTCCCAAAAAATCGGCCATTTCTTGAGCATCCCTACCTGCATCTGATCCCAAAAGCTTACTTCGGGATTCTGCACAGCCCACAAAACATATATTAAATATGGTATTATAGTTATTACCAAACCTGCTGCTGATAACAATACTAACTTTGTAACAGGCCTTACCCTCATCCAAATCACAAAGGCCAGACTGATTGAAATAATGAGAAGTATTCCATTGGGATGAGTCAGAGCTGCCAGGCCTGCAACTATACCGCTGAGAAAGGCAACCACAGATGAACCTGATTTAAAATAAACTATCAATAACGCAAAAAAGATTGTAGCAAAAGCTGTGTAATAAATTTCGGGTCTTGCTTGACGGGATACATAGAAAAACCAGGGATGGATAATAACCACAAAAATTATAATTAAAGCCTGTTTTCTGCCAAACCAACTATGAATTGCTGCATAAAGACCAATAATAGCAAATATTGCGAATATCTGTGAGCAAAACCGGCTTGTCCAAATCGTACAATCAACAAATTTAAACATCCCTGCACAAAAAAAAGCCATGACAAGACGATTCTGAACAAATTGAACGCCCATACCTCCAAAACCTTTAATGAATGGCTGAGATATCTTGCCCTTAGTAGCAATATTATAGCCTATCGCGGAATCCCAAGCCTCATCTACATATACCCGAGGAATGGATCCCAGGCGAGACAAGCCCAAACCAAGTTGCAGGACAATAAGCAAAAACAGTCCGTATTTATATACTGACTTATTCATCTTATCAGGCTTTATTTTTCTCCAATTCTCTCCACATAACCAAATATAGCTTCCTCATCTTCATTTAACGCATTTCTTTATCGCTGTGGTTCTGGATAATCGTATATAATTAGTCAGACTTTAACCGCCTATACCTGCACTTGTCTTTAATTGGTTATGCTGTCCGACATTTCTCATATACACGTCTTAATAACATGGGTAGGCCTTCTAACCACAATAGTCTATCAAATCTCACTCAAAATTACAAGTATTTTATGTCGTAGGTGAGTGCGGAATGGATTGAGCCATATGCCCCAATCGTTCGTACGCAATTGATAAATTAAATTTGAGTGACAGACCTTAAACTGTTCCTCCATATGTAAGTCTGTGCGATTAAAACATTAGCACTTGGGGGTAAACGCTCATTTCCTGCTCATATCGAATTTTTTTGATTGAATAAGTTTGTTCCAAATGTGCGTTTTTGGCCTCTGAGCAGCTTTTGCGGAAAATTTTTGAAAAATAATGTAAATCACACTTGACAATATGTAAAGGACGCTTTACATTAGGAACCAGAAACAATATGGACTTGTTCGGGAGTGTTATTTGAGAATTTAGGAGAAATGTCATGAACAGAATGCAGAAAATGGCATGGTTGATGGTAATTGCTATATCATTGGGGCTGATCCTTAGCTGTGTCGCGGTTGCGATATTGTATTCCAAGTTTGGTTTCCCTAAAGCGGTAGCGGGTATTGGCTTTATCGGCATTGCAGGCTTAGCAGAATTGGGGCCATGGATATTCAAGAAAGACAAGGTCAAAATAGCTTTCGATGAACGAGACAGAGTTATCAACAGGCGATCTGCCCTGGCGGGTTTTGCAGCGGCGTATCTCTTTATGGGCCTGGCTTGCATGATTCCCTTTTTTGTGATGGGTCCGAATGGACAACTGTCTGTGAAATGGCTGCCCATGATATTCATGGGAGCCGGTATAAGCCATTTTTTCATTCACTCGCTGATGATTCTGATTCAATATGGTCGCGCGAGGAAAGGGGAAAGTTTATGAATGGGATGCAGAAACGGGCTTGGTTTGGCGTGATAATTTCGGTGTTTCTTTTTGTTATGCTGATTGCTCTTGCCACGAGCATACCCGCTCCCGTTGCCACGAGCAAACTCTGGACGCCACGGAATCTTAGATTGCTGTTGATGGTGGGTATTTGTGCCCTTGTAATATCGGCAGTGATTTCTATTAGAAAGAAAGCCCGGAACCAAGCCGACATCGACGAGCGCGATAAGTTGATTAACGCAAGGGCTCTCGTCGGAGCACATCTTTTCCTCTGGGCGCTGCTTATCGCCGTTTGCATAATCCCGCAATTTACAATTGGACAGGAAAAACCAATCCCTTTAGGCGCGCTCCCGCTAATGCTTCTTGCGGTCCTGATTATTGTCAATTTCGGACACTCTCTTGCGATTCTGGTTCAGTATGGCTGGACGGTTAAAGGAGAAAGGTCATGAATAAGACACAGAAAGGTGCGTGGTTTTCTTTGTTCACGGCGATGTTTTGCATCGGGCTTGTTTCTTACGGCGGGATAAGAATTTTTGTTTTTAAGAGTATGCCGGGATTGTTCGCAGTGCTTTGGACGCTCGGTATCTATTTTGTTTTTATGGTTATATCAATGTTCTTCCTGCGTAAGAAACAAAGCCCCGCTGAGGTTGAGGCCGACGAACGTGATAAGCAGATAATGAAAAGGGCTGTGCTGGCCTGTTTTATTTCTATTTGGGTATTTCTTGCCGCGATCAGCGTGATACCCCGGCTAATTGTAGGAATAGATGGCTCAATTCCTGTCTGGCTGATTCCAATTATGAATCTTGGAGTACTGTTTGCAGCCATGCTGGTCTATTCGGTTGCAGTTCTCGTCCAGTACGGCTGGTCTGGGAAAGGAGAAAAATCATGAACATACATCAAAAGAGTGCATGGTCCTTAGTGATTTCGATATCACTTGCAGCGATTCTTGGTATTGCGGCCTTAGTGATTCACCGCCGGCTCGGTGTAGGCCCCCCGATCCTGCTTATAGTTTCGGCATGTAGTCCCCTGGGCGTTGGAGCGTTTTTAAGTATCAGGTTCCAAAAGAATAGAAAAAAAGTCATCTTCGACGAGCGAGATAAAGCCATTGAAAAGAATGCTCATTTAGCCGGTTTCGGGGCTGTATATTTGTATGTAATCCTGGCTTCCATCGTGCCACCTTCCATAGCCCCAAAGGCAAGCATACCAACAATATGGTTTCCCGCACTGCTTATAGGAACTGGTTTCTGCCAGGCTTTTGCGCAATCATTAGCGACATTGATTCAGTACGGCTGGGGGGGCAAGGATGGCGGACAATAATTTAAGCAATCGAGTTCGCCGGCTTCGTTTTGATAACGGCCAGATGACTCAGCAGGATCTGGCTGATAAGGTCGGTGTCACTCGGCAGACGATTATTGCCATCGAATCCGGTAAGTACGCACCGTCACTGCCGCTGGCGTTTAAGATTGCGAGGAGCTTTGGGGTAAAGATCGAAGATGTTTTTAAATACGATGATGAGCGCCAATCGTGAAGAGCGATGGGAATTGCTTGCATTTTTTATGGGTCGAAGGCATAATAGTCTTGAGTCATTTTTAGGAAACGAGGAACTGATTCGAGTTCTGTTATGAAAAAGATCAGCAAACGTAAAATTGTTATTTTTTTGGCCGCGGTTTTTTTGGGTTGGGCCGGAACGAAGTGGTTTTGTAATTATCTGGAGTCCAAGCTCTTCGGATGGCATTTTGTCAAAGTAGGGGATATCTCCGGCGAAGATGGCGTTACAATTATGGATCCGAACAGTAGTGGCTTTAAGATAATCAAATGTCCGAACGAACCGAACATAACAATAGTTAACTGGGATGAAACCAGTATTAATGTACCGAGCGGCAAGATCCGCGTGAAGCATTGCGGCAAAAGCAATTTGCAGATATTGGGTCAAATCGGAGACGGTGGGAAGTATCCAGTGATTATAGATACGGGTAATCCCGGAAATGCCTTGGTCACACATACCGTTGTCACGGCTGAGGGGTTATCGATCTATCCCTTTGATTGTTCGCATGAAAATTGTAACCATAAGATGCAGGGTGGTCTTTGCCATGTGTGCCCGTTGAAAATCGGCGAGATAAGTTTCGTTCATCCGCTTTGTACTTATAGGCTCTGCCATTACGAACAGCTGGCCTTCGGCAAGGCGATAAAGACAGAAAGAGAAATAAACATCGGGATGGAACTTCTAAAGGGATTCAGCTACATCCTGATCGACAATATAAAACAGGAAGTGGAATTCTCGGGCGATACGGATTTTGCATCTGAGCCTAACGAAAGCTGGAGCAAGTATCCAGCAGTGATAGAACCGAACGAAACTGGGAAGCGCAGAATTATGGTTAATATCGAAATTGGCAGTAAACGTCGAAAGGTTATATTTGATACCGGCAGCGGTTCTGGCCTGACGTTTGACGAGAGTGTCTGGAACCAGATGAGCTCAGAGTTTAAGGTGGTCCAAAGCAAGCGCGGCAGGGTCCGGATGCTACATGGCTTTGAGCCTTGTGATCATGTCACCGTCGAGCAGCTTAGCATAGGTGGCAGAATCGTAAAGCAGGCAAGGATTGAAGTGCTGGGTGACGACAGACCGTTCGGGGCGGATTTCTTTTTGATGGGCATGCCTTTTTTCCACGACAAGGTTATCGTTATCGACTTCAAGCACGAACTGTTTTGGGTCAAAAACTAATTCGTCATTCGTTAGCGAGTGATTGGGCTTGCATTTGACAGGACAAAGGGGATAATGTTCTTTGGTTTGAGTATGTTTAAGATATCTGAAAGGTTGTCAAATGTCTGAGAAAGTGATTGACTTAAAAGACCATATTCGCAGTATTCCCGACTGGCCAAAGGAGGGGATTTTGTTTCGCGATATCACACCGCTTCTGGGCGACACAGAGGCTTTTGCACGGGCAATAGGGGCTCTGGCAGCCGATTACGTTCATAGCGGCATCGAATATGTTGCCGCAGTCGAAGCCAGAGGTTTTATATTGGGATCGGCATTAGCAGAAAAGCTAAACGCCGGATTCGTACCGATACGCAAAAAAGGCAAGCTGCCCTTCACTACCGAGACTGTCACCTACGACCTTGAATACGGAACCGACACCGTCGAAGTCCATATCGATGCGATTGAAAAAGGAGCAAAGATCCTGATGGTCGATGACCTGCTCGCAACCGGAGGAACAATGGCCGCGGCATGCAAACTAATGGAAAAGATCGGAGCCAACATAGTCGGGATAACCTTCCTGATAGAACTTACAGACCTTGGCGGCATAAAAAAACTGGACGGATATAAAATCAGCACGGTGATGTCATATTAAACATGACACATGTGGATTTGCGATTGAGCCTATATCATCTTAAAGCTGCCGACACATGATACCGATGAAGACGATAGCATTCGCATCTTTTGTTACGGCTTGTTACATGAAAGAAGGTATGAAGAATGAAGGATATCGATTTTACAATTTCCATTCTTGGTGACAGAACCATTCAGTCACCCGTTGGATTGTCCAAGGAAAAGGGCGATTTCCTGGCAAACTATGTACACGAGGACCAGTACATACTCTACGACATAGAAAGCACCGGCAAGACCCCTGCCCGGGATTTTAACCGCAACGAACTGCTGGAAAAGGCCGGGCCCAGGGAAAAAATATTCTTTGATCCCACAAAGGTCCACGCCGCGATAGTCACATGCGGCGGCTTGTGCCCAGGGCTAAATAACGTCATACGCGCAATCGTTATGAGCCTCTGGTACCATTACGGAGTAAGACGGATTTCCGGGATCAGATATGGGTATCGTGGTTTTCTGACTCAATACAATTCGCCGGCTGTCGAGTTGACGCCGAACGATGTCTCGGATATTCAGCGCAGAGGCGGGACAATTCTCGGTTCTTCAAGAGGATACGGGGACAGGATCCAAGATATCGTTGACTCGCTCGAGCGCATGAACGTCAATATGCTTTTTACAATAGGAGGTGACGGTACTCAAAAAGGCGCTCTCGACATTTCAAGGGAGATCACAAAAAGAGGCCTAAAGGCCGTCGTCGTCGGCATTCCCAAAACAATCGATAACGACTTGAGTTTCGTAGAAAAATCCTTCGGATTTGAAACTGCCGTTTCCAAAGCAATCGACGCGGTAACCAGCGCTCACGTCGAAGCCGAAGACGGATTCAACGGACTTGGCATTGTAAAAGTAATGGGACGCGAATCAGGATTTATCGCCGCCCACACCGCACTGGCAAGCAACGATGCCAACTATGTCCTCGTCCCGGAAGTGCCATTCGATCTTTACGGGCAAAACGGCTTACTCAGTCATCTCGAAAAGAGACTCGAACGCCGACATCATGCCTTGATCGTCGTAGCCGAAGGAGCAGGCCAGAACCTCCTGGAAGCTTCAGACAGCCGAGACGCTTCGGGTAACAAAAAACTTACCGATATAGGTATTTTTCTCAAAGAAAAAATTACTGCCCACTTCAAAGAAAAACAGATCGAGCTTAACCTCAAGTACATCGATCCGAGCTACATCATACGCAGCACTCCAGCCAATCCTAATGATTCGATCTATTGCGCAAGACTCGGAACAAACGCGGTACATGCCGCGATGACCGGAAGAACCGAAATGCTCATAAGCTTCATCCACAGCATCTTTGTCCACGTCCCGATCAGCTTAGCGGTAGCAAAGAAAAATCGCATCAATCCGGACAACGCACTATGGCGCGACGTCATCGCCGTTACCGGACAGCCACGCCTAATGAAGAACCCTAAAGCCAAAGCACAGAACAAGGAAAGTTCACCAACCGGCAAAAAAACAGAGGCCGAAATAATCTCACAAAACCACTAACGGTCACTCCCAGCAGGCGTCGTTTGGCTCGTAACCGCAGTCAAGCCATTCTGTCAGAAACATGGACATATCTATGAAATTGACTATGCAGTCACCGCTAAAGTCATATATCGGCGGGTTGACACATTCGGGTTCGGCCGCGGTCGCCTGTACCAAAAGAGTAACTTGGGGCAGTTGGTCATGCTGAACACGCCGCCAACTACCCACTGTCGGTCGGATATTGATTGTATAAGCGTCCCCTACTTCATCCGGAATCCGGAAACTGAAAGTGAAAATTACCGCCGGATCATAATAATTAAAAACTGCATAGCAATTTCCGCCGATATCTATTCCACCCTGACCGTCGGGTCCGTCCGTAAAACTACCAAAGCCCCATCCGATTGGAGAGTTAAAGTCATTCAGGTATTCGCCTCGGCTAACATTAAGATTAAAATTGACGAAACCGCCCCACCAAAAATTTTCGTCATTCTCAGCCCAGGCGACCTGGATTACATCGTTTGGAGAGACAGGAGAAATCCCATCCCAGGGTACGTCGTTGACCTCGATTCGAATCTCCGGAACAGCAATTGGTTCGAAACTCGTCGGAAGGCAGGGTACAGTGTAGATAAACGTCGGATCACCGTCAGGATAATAAGCGGTTAGCATTATATCATAGTAAAAGCACAGATCGCCGACAGAAATCCAACCGTCGCCTCCGTCCACTCCGACCGAGTTAATATCAGTAACGTCGGCGCATGGCAATCCGGAAGCAGGAATGGTGTAGGAATTACACGGGTCACCATAGAATAGCATATTCAAACGCGCTTCATGAAAATCAAAAATATCAACCACACCATCGGGTGGACCCATGAGTCCCGCTACATCCCCACGGCACGCACACGTTCCCAACGCCTGTGCAGAAACTGTAAGAGAAAACAACAAAGCCGCCAAAATACAAAAAGATCGAATCCTATTGCTACCGTCATGTATCTTCATATTCTTACCTCCTCAAAAAAAAGAGCCATCTAACTGGCGATTATTGTAAAGTAGTCTCCTGACGGCCGTCAAGAATAAAATGGGGAGTTTTTGCATGTTTTTTGCCTTCTCCACGATTTGCCGGATATGGATGTGCCTGTCAACTTGGCTGGTGGAGGGATTTTGGGTGCCAAAAATGGCATTTACCAGGCCTGGCAGATCCGGAATCATGCTTTGCGGCAGGTAATTTTATAGTTCCTAAGTGACTATATAACAATAGGTTAAGTGCTGTTGGGGCAAAAGAGTTGGACTCTCAGACCCAAGCTGGTATAGTGTTTGCTCTTTTGAAAGTGTTATGTTGTTGAACACAAAATGTTGAACTGATAGATTTTAATAAGGAGTAAATCAGTTATGGCAGTTAAAAATTTGGCATTTGAAAGTGATGCGAGAGCCAGTCTATTAGCTGGGGTCGAAAAACTGGCCGCTGCGGTTAAATCGACTTTGGGCCCTCGCGGAAGAAACGCGATCCTCGATAAAGGCTGGGGCGGACCAACCGTCACAAAAGACGGAGTTACCGTGGCCGAAGAGATCGAACTTATCGACAAAAACGAGAACCTCGGAGCAAAATTGGTAAAAGAGGCCGCAAGTAAGACCTCAAAGATCGCAGGTGACGGTACGACAACGGCAACGGTGCTCACAGAAGCAATGTTCCGTGAAGCATATCGTAACTTGGCCGCCGGCGCAGACGCCATGGCGCTAAACCGGGGAATGCAAAAGGCATCAAGGGCCGTAACTGAAAAACTGGTCTCATTGGCCAAACCGATTGATATTACAAGCAAGTCGGACATCATCAATATCGCGTCGGTATCGGCAAATAACGATGTAGAAATCGGCAAAATCATGGCCGAGGCATTTCAGCGGGTCGGCAAAGACGGTGTCATTACCGTCGAAGAGGGAAAGAGCCTCGATACCACCGTTGATTTCGTCGAGGGTATGCAGTTCGACCGCGGTTATCTGTCGCCGCATTTCGTAACCAACGCCGACAGTATGACATGCGAACTGGAAAAACCCTATATCCTCGTCCATGAAGACAAGATCAGCAGCGTACAAAAGCTGGTCCCGATTCTCGAACTGGTCTCAAAAAGCAAACGACCGCTTCTTATAATCGCCGAGGACGTTGAAAGCGAAGCACTGGCAACACTGGTTGTCAATAAACTAAAGGGCATCATCCAGGTCGCAGCTGTTAAGGCGCCGGGTTACGGTGACAGGCGAAAAGCCATGATGGAAGATATTGCTGTGCTAACCGGAGCCGAGGCAATATATAAGGATATTGGTGTCGAATTAGAGAATATCAGCGCTTCACAACTTGGCCAGGCAAAGAAGATAACTATCGATAACGATAATACGATCATCATCGAAGGCGTCGGTAGTGACACTGCCATAAGCGCAAGGATAAAGCAAATTCAAAGCGAGATCGAGGGCACAACCAGTGATTACGACCGGGAGAAACTCCAGGAGCGACTGGCCAAGCTAACAGGCGGAGTAGCGCAGATTAATGTAGGAGCTGCAAGCGAAGCCGAAATGAAAGAGCGAAAAGCCAGAATCGAAGACGCACTTCACGCTACACGTGCGGCAATCGAAGAAGGTATCGTACCCGGAGGGGGAGTCGCCTTGATTCGCTGTATCGGTGCAATCGAAAAGCTAAAGCTATCCGGAGACGAGAAAACCGGGGCAAATATTGTTACACGGTCGCTTAGTATGCCATGTCACTGTATTGCAGATAACGCCGGCGCTACCCCGAACCTGGTAGTCAATAAGGTAAAAGAAGGTAAAGGCGGATTCGGATACAACGCCGACAAGGACATTTACGAGGATCTGTTCGAAGCAGGTGTTATCGATCCGGTTAAGGTCACGAGAATCGCATTGCAGAATTCCGTTAGCATCGCTGGTCTTCTCTTAACAACCGATTGCCTCGTCACCGAAAAACCATCGGACAAGGACGCCGGTCCTGGTGGACCTCCAGGCATGGACGGTATGGGAGGTATGGGAGGAATGGGAGGCGGCATGGGTGGAATGGGCGGCATGGGTGGAATGCCCATGATGTAGCAATACCCGGCAGTATAAAACCTGATAAAGGCATAAAATTATAGAAATCAAAGCCAAAGAAAAAAAGTAATTCAAATAGAAAGAAAAGGAGTAGATCATGAAACTTAAACCGCTGGACGACAGAGTGGTGATCAAACAATCAGAAGCCGAGGAAAAGACTTCTGGTGGAATTTTCCTGCCTGACGCGGCAAAAGAAAAACCGCAAATTGGCAAAATCGTCGCTGTAGGACCGGGCAAAATGCTCGATAGCGGAAAACGAGCAAAGATGAGCGTAAAAAAAGGTGACGAGGTCGTCTATGGAAAATACATGGGAAACGAAGTCGAAGAAGATGACAAAAAATATGTTATTCTGCGAGAGAGCGATATTCTTGGAGTGGTCGAGAAATAGATTTCGCTGAATCGACGTTAAACAAAGCTATTACGTAAGCATTTTAAAGAGGTAATAAAAATGGCAAAGCAAATGATGTTCGATGAAACCGCTCGGAAGCATCTTAAAGACGGATTGTCACAGTTGGCCGCCGCGGTCAAAGTGACCTTGGGTCCGACCGGAAAGAACGTGATACTATCCAAAAGCTGGGGTTCACCAAAGGTCACAAAGGACGGCGTCTCGGTGAGTAAAGAGATCGATCTTCCAGAGCCCTTTAAAAATATGGGCGCAAAGATGGTCAACCAGGTCGCAAGTAAAACTTCGGATATCGTCGGTGACGGAACGACAACCTCGACGGTACTCGCAGAAGCAATATACGGCGACGGACTAAAGCAGGTGACCGCCGGAGCAAATCCGATGGCAATTCAGAAAGGTATAAATAAGGCAACGAAAGTCGTCGTCGATTATATCGAATCGGTCAGTATCCCAATCAAAGGCCACAGTGACATCGAGAAAGTAGCGACAATCAGTGCCAATAACGATCCTGGTGTCGGTAAGATCCTGGCCGATGCTTTCGATCAGGTCGGAGAAGATGGCGTCATCGAGGTCGAAGAAGGCAAGGGAATGGAGAACGAGCTTAACGTCGTCGAAGGGATGCAGTTCGACAAGGGCTACATTTCCCCGTACTTTATGACCAATGCAGAAACCCTCGATGCCGTACTGGATGACTGCTACATCCTGCTGCACGAAAAGAAAATCTCAAACATTCGTGAGATCGTTCCGCTGCTGGAAAAGACCGCACAGGTCGGAAGTCCACTGCTGATCGTTGCCGAAGACGTCGAAGGCGAAGCACTCGCCGCACTGGTTATCAACCGGCTACAGGGAGTACTTAAGATTTGCGCCATAAAGGCTCCGGGATTTGGGGACCGTCGCAAGGCCTTGCTCGCCGATTTGGGAATACTCACAGGCGGACAGGTCATAACCGAAGACCTCGGTATAAAGTTAGAGAGCATCGAGCTTTCACAACTCGGACAGGCAAAGAAAGTCGTTGTCACCAAGGATACGACCACGATTATCGAAGGTTCCGGAAAAAAGAAAGACATTAAAGCAAGATGCGATCAGATCCGAAACCAGATTGAAAAATCGACCAGTGACTACGACCGTGAGAAGCTCCAGGAAAGACTGGCAAAGCTCACCGGCGGTGTTGCCGTAATCAATGCCGGCGCCGCAACCGAAACCGAGATGAAGGAACGCAAAGACCTTCTACAGGATGCACTTCACGCAACACGCGCGGCGATGCACGAAGGCGTCGTTGCAGGTGGCGGTACTATTTTTCTGCGTGCCATCGCAGAGGTTGAAAACGGTCGAGCAAAGGCCAAAGGCGCCGAAAAAATTGGTTTTGATATTATAGCAAGTGCTCTTCGATCACCGGCTTGCCAGATAATAGATAACTCAGGAGAACAGGGAGATGTGATTGTGGCCCAGCTTCTGGAAAAGATGAGCAAGAGCAAAACTATCGGTTACGATGCGGCAAAAAGCGAATTTGTTGATATGTTCAAGGCCGGTATCATCGATCCTGCAAAGGTCGCAAGATGTGCCCTGCAGAACGCAGCTTCGGTTTCCGGTTTGATGTTAACTACAAACGTCCTTGTGACCGATCTAAAAGATGACGAAAAAGATAACGAGCCAATACCCGGATCAGTAAGATAATATTTTTGCAGAAGACCCGTGACATGAATCACGGGTCACGAGCCACGAGCGACGGGTCACGAAACAATGGAAAAACGTGATTATTATGAAGTTCTGGGTGTCGGCAAGAATGCATCGGCTGACGATATCAAACGTGCGTATCGTCGCAAGGCGATGAAGTTCCATCCCGACAAGAACCCGGACGATAAAGAGGCCGAGGCCAAATTCAAGCAATGCGCCGAGGCTTACGAGGTCCTCAGCGATTCACAGAAACGACAGACTTACGATCAGTACGGACATGACGGCCTTCGCGGAATGGGCATGCGGGATTACTCCCATATGCGATGGCAGGACATCGGAAGCATCTTCGAGGACATCTTCGGGCTCGGTGACCTGGGAGACCTTTTCGGAGGAGGCAGGCGATCCGGCGGACGCAGAGGACCGACACGCGGATACGATCTCGAAACAAGCGTCGATCTGGAACTAAAAGAAATTGCAAATGGTACCGAAAAGACAATAGAGTTTACGCGTCAGGACATTTGCGGTGATTGCTCCGGAAACGGCTCGGCAAAGGGCTCAAGCCCGTCACGCTGTTCGACATGCGGAGGCCGCGGACAGGTTGCAAAAGGAGGCGGTTTTTTCCAGATGATCTCTACCTGCCCGCAGTGTCGCGGAAGCGGAAAGGTAATCACCAATCCGTGCAAAAAGTGTCGCGGAAACGGAAGAGTTCCGAAAAAGCGTGAAGTCAACGTTAAAATCCCGCCGGGAGTACACGAAGGACAGGGCATTCGAATTACAGGAGAAGGGGAACCGGGACACAACAGCGGACCTCACGGCGATCTTTACTGCTATGTTCGAGTTAAACCACATGAGTTTCTCCAGCGAGACGGTAATGACCTGATAGCTGTCGTACCGATAAGTTTTACACAGGCGGTCCTGGGTACTACGATTGACGTTCCGAGTCTAAACGGTCCACGAGGCTTAAAGATTCCCGCCGGCACACAGTATGGAAGTGTATTTAAAATTAAAGGACAGGGACTTCCGAACATTCGCACAGGCCGAACAGGGGACGAACTGGTCCATATCCTGATTGAGACTCCGACAAAACTAAATGAAAACCAGCGGTACCTTATAAGAGAGTTTGCAAAAACCGAGAACAAAAAGGTTTCACCGAAATCAAAAAATTTCTTCGAGAAATTAAAAAAGTATTTTGGTAACAACAAATGAAACATAAAGACAAAACAAAACCAAAGACTTCGAAGCAGAAAGAGACACCGCCAGATAAGCTTTCCGCTCGCATAGAAGAGCTTATCGCCGAGCGCGACGAATTGTTCGGTAAGCTACAGCGACTCAGCGCCGATTACTCCAACTTCCAAAAACGTTCTGCGAGACAGGCCGCAGATACCATTTCGTATGAGAAGGAGCGAATCATAAAGACGCTCCTGCCGGCTCTGGACAATTTCGAACATACTCTCTCGAACACCGAATCAATAGAAAATACCGAGGCTTTTGTAAAAGGTGTTCGCATTATTTACGACCAGTTCCTGGACATCCTAAAGACTCTCGGCGTCGAGCAGATAAAAGCGGTTGACGAGCAATTCGATCCGGCAATGCACGAGGCAATGATGCAAAGGCACGAGCCCGGAGCCGAGGAAAATGTTGTCCTTGAAGAATTCCAGAAAGGCTACAGACTAAACTCCAGGGTGATTCGACCGAGCAGGGTAATAGTCAATAAACCCACCGAGCCAAAGGAGCAGACCGACGATCAGCCCCAGGAAGAAAATGAGGAATAGTTAAAATGCCGACGTATGAATATGTATGCAAAAAATGCGAACACGAGTTCGAGATGTTCCAGTCGATAACATCCAGTCCGATCCGAAAGTGTCCCAACTGCGGTAAACTCGGAGCAAAACGACTCATAGGGACCGGATCAGGAATAATATTCAAAGGTTCGGGATTCTACGAAACTGATTACAGAAGCGAAAACTACAAAAAAGACCAGAAAAGCGAAAAAGAATCCGCAAAACCAAAAGACACTACTAAGAAAAAAGACGACACCAAAACCAAAGACACAAAAACCACCGAAAAGAGCGAAACAAAAGCAAAAGATAAAAAATCAGCCTGATCACGCCGCCAGCCTTTTATACTTTCCCGCACCCGCAATTAGTTCGACAATAAATCCCACAAGACAGACTATCAATCCTGCCCCGAGATGACCACCCACCCGGACAAGCAGGGAAATCACAAGAGCAATACCTATCAGCGTCAGAAAAATCTGAAGCATGGATATTTTGTAAAGCATATTTCTGGGTGTGACAAATACAGGAACAGCCGAGGCGATCGCAATAATCAAAACCGCCCAGCCTATAGCACCAACTTGACTACCCGACTGATACATACCTTTTTGAAGATATACCCAGGGCAGAAAGAAACCCAGAACTACCAATGCCACAGCGATTAGTATTACAATATCAGGTCGGCTAAATTTATCTTCACCTCGCAATGCGCTTGATTTGCCCAGAGTATCAAGTAACTCTGTGCTCTCGGCCGGACTGATCTTGCCTTGTTCAACCATCTCAAGAATTCTCTGCCTCTCTTCGGCATTAACTTTCGAATCATCAGGAGCCCGCAAGAGCCCGAGCAAGAGCCAGAGAAGGAACAGAACAATCAGGATTATTAGGCAAACCGCGGAAGGCAATAAGGAAAAATAAGTAAGTTTTAACCCAAGAAATGAACCCATAGCTATGGCAATAATGGGAAGACAAATAATAGTTGTCCACTTGTAGTATGACCCAGCTCTGATTAAGAAGAACGCCATTACAAAGACGGCACCCAGTATGGCAAGACCAATTATGATCAAAAGAAAAAAAGACATCGCTTAGCTCCTTATTTACGGTTTTTCAAAATATATGTAGCGTCTCTCACAGACATTTGCCCCTTGTCAATTGCGTCGAGTATCTCTTTCCTGTCGAGAGGCTTTTGATAAGTCGTGGATTCGAGAACTTTATTAATACTATCGAGCATCTTGTTAATCGTCGGATATGAAATACCAAGTTCCTTTTCAACCGCCGAGATATTACCGCGATGTCGAAGAAAAACTGCCATGAACTTCTGGTACTCAACCGGAAGCAGTGAGAATCCTGCAACTCTGAAATTGGCATTGATTTCACACCCGCAATCGTTGCACTTTACGCGAGTAACCTCGATAGAATCACCACACAACGGGCAGCTAACTGGCAAATCGGGCTGTTTAGATTGTTTAGCCATAAAACTCATACCTCAATATATATTGGTATTATAATCAAATATATTGATTAGTCAATTAAGAATTTTAATTTTTCTTTAATAAATGATAAAAATGTGCATGTCAAATGGATCATTTCAATCTCTTGCATACCATCTGTAACTTTAGCCCTCCCAATTTGCCATTCCCCGCCCCCCCCCGTCATTGCGAGCACCTCACCTGATTCTCAGGATGCATGCAAAAAGAACTAAATGTCCATTGCTTCGACATAACATGTTCCCAGTAAAGGACTTATACACAATGTTGTGTCGAACCCTTTCTTTTAGTTCATTAGGAGCAAAGCGAAACAATCTCAACCAAATATCGTAGATTCCGATCCATCGGGAATCAATACTTGTCCGCCGTGGCGGAATATATTAAAAGGGCCGCAAGTCCGATACTCACGGCCCTTAACCCAAATATCAATCAAATACACTTACTAACCTACTAATATACTAACCTACTGACATACTCACTCAACATACTCATAAGCACCCATATCAACATCACCGTTAATAATACGAGCATCGCCTTTGATGTCCTCATCAATACCATCCACATAATCATTGTTGCCTTCATCGACCGGATTATCGTCGCCTGGCGTAGGAACGAGGCCGTCGTCGCTGGTACCCCAGAGGTTATCGGCTCCGTCAGGATCATTGGGATTGACGAAGTTCGGGTCTTCCTCTTCTTCGCCGCCTTCATCTTCGAGGCTGTCACCGCCACACTTGCTGCCGTTAATGCCATCTTCGAAGCAACTGTAGTACACGTAAACATCGCAATCGTCGTTGTACACTTCTCCACCGTCGATACCAGCCTGGTTGTTCCAGAGGATGCAGTTTCTAATATAGACGGTTGCAGTATCGTAGCAGTAGATGCCACCGCCGTAGTCAACGGCATAATTATCGTAAAACGTACAGTTGATAATATTGACGTCCCCGAGATTCTCGATGTACATACCCCCGCCCTTGGAGTCTGCATCATTATCATAGAACAAGCAGTTAATCACTTCCGTCGAAGAATTATAGTTGTTCATACCCCCGCCATAACCTGCATAATTGCCCGCAAAAACACAATTCACAACAGTAGGAGATGAATCATCTTCATTAAACATACCACCGCCCCAGTCACCGGTATTGCCCGTAAAGATACACCTTGCAACGGTAGGCGAAGCGTCATCATTATACATACCACCACCGTCATAACTGCTCCCGCCATTACCCACAACATTACAATCCTCAATCGTCGGTGAAGTACCACTGCAATAAATCCCACTACGAGCCGCTCCCGTTATCGTAAAGCCTTTCAAAATCGAACTCGAACTTTCAGTGCCGTCAAAGGAAACTCCATAGTTCTCACCTTCGGCATTGATGACCGTCCTATTAACGATATCCGAATCCGTCGGATCGTTACTGCGAACAGTAATAGCCTTATTGGCAAAGTCGATCGTCTCGTCATGCGTACAGGGCGATACCTCAACAACATCACTACTACTGGAATCGTTAATGGCACTCTGTATTGACGCATACCATTCATCCTGATCCACATTATAAGCCATAGGCTCAACTGTCAGCGTAACACCACTTGTACTCGCTCCATTCCAGTCAAACAGACAATTCGGGTCGTCCTCATCAGATGGGTCATCTGGAATGAGATTCGGGTTCGATACATATATATCGCCGGTAACATCATACAAATCATCGATGACACCCCAATAACCTTTGCATACAACAGCAGCACTATCCTTATCATCAAGAACCCGACAAGCGATAAACTCCACACCCCCAAGGTCACCCGACCAAGGTTGCGTGACATTATAATAATTTATTTGGAACAAGACGGGTGTCCCAGCCACATATCGTAAGTCGCATTCCTCAAACACAGCTAACGCACCCTCTGCCGATTTTTGATATATATAAATTCCCCCACCTGTGCCATTCACATCTACGTTCCTAAATCTGATCAACCCACCGGCAGGATTACTTGCTCTCGAACTTACTCGGATGTTGTTATGGCTATTTGTCACGTTGCAGTCTTCGATCAATATATCAATATCTTCAGAGCCGCTCGTCAGAGCATGAGTAGATACAACAATCCCGTGGTTTCCATTGTTTTCAACCGAACAATCACGCATGACAATGTTTGTCAGCCTGTCGGTCGACAGATAAGGTTCGAAATCAATACCCGCTCGTGGCGACGTACCGTTGGTGCCCTTAAGTGTACATCCTTCAATCGTCAAGTCATTTACGCTTATTACGGCAATTCCACACCGGTAATTGTTGTCGCAGTTCACGTCACTAATTAGAATGTCATCGCAGTGTATTTGGACGTTCTCCGTGCTGCGATTGACGAATATCCCATCTCCGCCCGATTTTCTTATGATTAAGTCGTTAATATCTACGTTGGTACAGCCATAAAGACCTATTCCATGCCGATCGCTTCCACCATAGAATTTTTGGCTTTTGCACTCGCACGGATCCTGCAAGTCCAGCTCGTTACCGTCAATTGCGTCTTGCCAAGTCGCCGCGACCTTGATCGTATTTGAATCCTTCGGTATCGCATAGTACCAATGTCCACTTTCCATATCAGTGGAAATTGAATTTGCCTCTCCATAGTAGTTCGTATACCCTATCGCATCTCCAAGTCTTAAGCCGTGATCTTCAATTGTAATGGCGTTGGAATCTATGTTCACATCTGAACAACTGTTGAAGCCCAAATTGGCCATATATCCTGGGTATTCATCCATGTTCATTTCAAACAGAGTGTCGTTGCCATCAAAGACGATGTTGTCTTTCTCGATCGCCTTGAAAAGGCAGGCTTTTTGGTATCGGAAGGAGTTTGAATCCTCTGAGTTTCCTATCGGATCTCCATTGGCATCAAGAGTTGTTTTAGCCACTATGTTTACATCTATCTGAAAGCTGAACGTTATGTTGTTGTTATAAATGGTAAGCGCATTGCTATCATACGTCCCGGAATTGACATCGATGATGTCGTCATTAGCATCCGAACAGTTGACCAGTGCCTCTTGAATCGTTGCAAAAGCCTGTGACCATGATTTTCCGTCATTGTCATCATCGCCATTTGGATCAACGTACCAGTTGTCTGTCACCGCTTGCGCAACACCATACGTCACAAATAATACCACCAATACTAACATCATAATTCTCTTGTAAATAAACATCTTGATTTCCCCTTTCATTTTATTCTCTGCGCGCATCAACTTTCTACTTTTGTTTTTCAAGACTCAAGAATTCCTAAACACTCGGAGTTTATCCGCCCCGGGCGGACTCCAAGCTGTACGCTTTTTTCTCTTGCGTCATGTGTCTTGTATCTTGAGTCTTACCACCACTTACAACTTGAGCCTTGAATCTACATCAACTCAAAATTAAGTCATAAGGACTCCTTACGGAGAACTCAAAACTAAAAACTACCCTTTCTTCCCCATACGCACCACCTCCTTGTTACTGCTTAAAAACCACATATAAACTTCTCTCGATCTCCTGACTCTGCTTACATCCCGAACCCTCGGGCATGTATTCCGTATTCTGCATTCCTAACATACTAACCTACTAACATACTGATCTACTCATTTACTCATCTACTACTTAATGCACCACCTCCATTTAGCCGTATTATTGAACAAAATACCCTGGTCCCGCGCGCACCTTATGCGCTTTTAAAAGCCCTCAATCTTTCAAGGACAAAAATCAACTATCTCAAACTATATATCCTGCACATTTCCAAATGCGCCGAAAAAATCTCTTACTCAATATCTGCTATAAAACAGATACATGCCACCCTGTCAACATCTTTTTTATATATATATTAAATATATTTTATTCCTGCCCCCGATACATCTGGAGCACGCCGGGGCTGCATTCCGCATTCCTCACCCACTAACCAAACTGATATACTCATATACTCATTTTCTCATATACTCAAAAAAAACCTTGACATCCAACATAAGTTTGTGTTATATTAATATCAAACTAAATAAAGACTTAACATCAACCTGTGCCCCTGGGCCTTAGGTCCTAGGTAGAACAAAATGCGGAACATATGAATATTAGATGCGGAACAATCAACCATTTCCTATCGACTTACTATGAATCAACCACAAAATACAAGATACGAAAAAATGCAAAACAAAGCCAATTTCAAACAAACCGCACATATGCAAACCTCGCCCCACGGATCACGGGCCACAAGTCACGAGTCACGATTTATGCAAAACGAACCCAATTTCACCATCACCCCACATATGCCCACATCGCCCAACGGTCCACGGGCCACAAGTCACGAGTCACGATTTATGCAAAACGAACCCAATTTCAACCGTCCCATTAGGCGAATCTGGCGTGATATATGCTAAAAAAATTACGAAATATTACGAAATATTGCAAAATATCCCAAAAATTTACTCTCAAAAAGTCTCTCTTTCTCATCAAATCTTCAACACTTTTTCTCATTTTCCCACCCAAACCGTGCACTTTTTGTCGTTTTTTACAACTTTTGGGCCAAAACACACTTAACTCCATGTACAACAAAGACTTATACGAATATTCAAACACAAATACACTTAAAGAGAGGAATTTACAAGCCGTCTTTTTCGCGGGAAAAAATGCAAAACAAACACAATCCATCTACTCATCAACCAATTTACCCATCTGCCCATTCACTTTTTTATCCAAAACGAACCCAATTACACCAACACACCACCGGTTCACTTCGCCCCAGCCCACGGACCACGAATAAATATGTAAAACAAAGCCAATTTCCAAAAAATCATGAATCGAGCATCAAGAATCGTGCATCGAGAATATGCAAAACGAACCCAATTTGCAAAACAAACAGACATAAGTGCTTGCACAGCAAAGACTTACGACGCCGACCCCCTGCTCGTCCCGACGAGCCAGGAACACATCAGATTTGGTTACTAACCTACTAACCTACTAACCTACTGATATACTCATTCCACGCATTTATGGCCAAGATATTCCTTATCGCGCCACCGTGATTCGGACTTAACCTTACCATCCTCACCAAAAACCTTCCAAACGCTCCTGCCGTCCCTGCCATGCTCCCAATGCCGTTCGATTTGCCCCTCTTTACCCCAATAACTCTCAACACCAACCTTAATACCAGCCTCATACTCAACCTCCCACTGCTTGTCCCCGCTCTCGTAATACCAAATCTCCTTACCATCAAGCACCCAACACCCATCCCCACGAATCCCCCCGCTATAGGTCACCAGAACCTTGCCATCCGGATAATTTTCGCGGTATTGAATTCTTGTTTCGTTTCTTACCCCAGTCTCCCGTATTCTGGCTTCTGGTTTCAGTTCTTTCAGTATCCAGGCCTCATTAAACGTAATATGCAGTTCACTCGTCGTAAGAACATGAATCAAACCATCGGCGCTCTGACAAGCAACCACATACCCAACCGACTCATCACGAGCAAGCCCGCCATCTTTACTAAGATAACCAACCGACAAACCAGCCAGCTGCTTAATCCGCCAAGTCTCTCCATTATCATCACTAAGCCCAACATAACCACCAAGCCCCACATACCCATCCGGTAGCTCCTCAGCTTCAGGAAATTGCTCAGGCCCCTCATCATCAGCCAGCATATCTCCGGCATACAAAAGCCGACCGCTCGCCAACCTAATCAAACTCGGACGCTGACCCCCGCCCAGCATCGGAACCGGAGATTTACTAACAACCCAACTACGCCCACCATCGGTCGAAACATTCTTAGGCATAAAACCTTCAATATGATCGTTCTTACCACCATAACAAAGAATCGAATCGTCATCGAGTACCACAAACGCAGAGTGCCTACCCCTCGTCCGACCAACCGGATCGATCCAGCTCCTGCCGTTATTCCTACTCGAAAACAGAACCGAAGACTCACCAGATCCATCGACACCGACATACATCGTCCCTCTGGAATCACGAAACGCACTCGTAATCGGCTGGGCCGAATAAGAACCCAAAGGAGTCTCAAAAAACGGAAACTCAAACCCACTCCAACTCGCCCCATTGTCAGTTGACATAGTCCATTGAAAAGGATGAATCTCACGCAACCGCGGACATCCCCAAAACAACCGAAGCACTCCATCATCATTCCAAAGAAGCGGAGCCTCATCGTTGGCATCCAAAAAATCAGGCCACGAACTCGGCATGTCCCACTGCACAGCCCCACGCCGCAAACGAAGACCCGCAATAGACAATATCGGCTCACGCTCACCAGTATTCAAAGGCCGATTGTAGTAGAACGCCAGCAAATCCCCATTATCAAGCGACGCCAATGCAGCATTATGATGAAGCGGAAATACACCCCGCTCAATCCCAACCTTCCATCCAACCTTAACAAGATCAAGACCATAAGGAAACAACCGCTGAATCTTATAATAAGGTTTATTCGCGTCAGGCCCCTGCTCAAGCATAACCCCATTTTGCTTAACACAACGCATCAATACCGGCAGCTCGAAATCAGATCCCTTATTCTTCGGCATTTCGCTAAGCACAACGCGAAATCCGATTGTATGCCGACCCAGCAGCCTAACCTTACGCTTATAAGACGCCTGCTGCTTCTCGCTGGTACCCTCGGGCCACTTGAGCATCTTATCCAGATACACCTTCGCTGGCGGTGCAAAACGCGGCGACATCCCAGCACGATTCGTAATACGCCGAAAATATGCCTCATCCCACTTAAATGTATCAAGTCCCCCACCCCGAACAACCTTCGTCCATCCCTTTTTAGGTCCAACCGGATCGACCTGAGCACCATCTCGATAAAGTCCATGCCAATCAAAACACCATTCCGCAGGCCCGCTCTGCATATTCTCCAAGCCCTCAAAACGACTCGCAAACTCCCACTGGGCCTCGCTCGGCAAGCTATAAACCAATCCTTCCTTAATACCGAGCCACTTACAAAACGCATCCGCATCGTACCAGCTCATCGAACAAGCATAAGGATCAAGCTCCTCCTTACACTTATACCCACCCCGGAACTGCCGAAACTGCTCAACAGTCACCTCCGTCCGACCAATATAAAAAGGCTTCCCAATAGTCACCTCATGAACAGGCACCTCATCAAAATCCCCCTCATCGGAACCCATCGAAAAGCTACCACCATCAATCCGAACAAACTCCATACCTATAGAATTAACAAACTTATCACCCGTTGGCATCTCCCCGGCACCACCACTCGACCGGGCTCCAAACACCACTACAACAAGAATCACGATTTGTTTTATCTTCGAGAATATATACTGATCTCAATTGAATTTTCTCGTTTATCCGCGGGTAAGTAACTTAAAAACAAACAGTTACGGTTTTACTCGCGGACTTTTACTACCCTTAAGGGTATATCCATATCAGCCATGCAATTATAAGCCCAAAACGGCCAGATGCAACTCAAACATTCCAAAGCAATTCTACGCCAATACCACAAAATACCCAAAAAACACCCCTAAAGAAAGATTTTCCCTTGCAAATTCAACTCACACCATGTAAATTCTCATTTCCGTTGCGTACGCAATACGCAAGGAGTTTACCCGCCGCAGGCGGGACATACGAGAAAAGGGTCGGTGCCCGAGTGGTTAAAGGGAATGGGCTGTAAACCCATTGGCGTAAGCCTACATTGGTTCAAATCCAATCCGGCCCATTTCTTGTTCTTTTATCCGTTTAATGCAAAGGAGGCACAAAATGGAAACACAGCAATTACATCCCGCATTCACTCACGATCACTATCTCTTCAGAAAAAAATTCTTCAAAATCTTCGGAGGTGCTTTCCACGTCTATGACAACGATGGAGACCTCCTCTTCTATTCGAAGCAAAAGGCGTTCAAACTAAAAGAAGACTTCAGAATCTACGCCGACGAAACAATGGAAGAGGAACTGCTAAACATAAAAACCCCTCAAATCCTCGATCTCGGTTCAACATACAACGTCGAGGATACCACTACAGGCCAAGCCGTCGGTGCTATAAGGAGAAAATTCGTCAAATCACTCATTAAGGACGAATGGATCTTCCTTTCACCTCAAGGCACACAAATCGCAAAACTCACCGAATCAAGCTGGATCGGTGCCATCGCAAGCAGATTCATAAACCTCATCCCACAAACTTACATAATCACTAATGAAAACGGACAAGAAGTCGCCGAAATCAAACAGCACTTCAACCCATTCGTACTAAAATACACCATGACAATATTCGATTCACAAAACCAAATCGACCGCAGACTAATCATCTCAGCCGGAATAATGTTAGCCGCTATCGAGGGAAGACAACAATAATACATCCAAAAGCCAATGACCTGATTGCTGACCATGAAACGTAGGGCAAAAAGTGACCCTGCTGCAACTACTCTACTTTAACTGTAGATTGTGCTGGATAATCCCACCGCGAGAAAGTTCCTGGAACTTGTTGAAATCTGATATGGCTCCATCAAAGTCCTTTTTAGCCTTGCGGACAAATCCCCGAGTGCGATACGCTAAGGCAAAATCCGGATTCAATTCTATCGCCTTCTCGCAATCTGATAGCGCCGCATCGTATTGTTCTTTCTTAAGATATGACTCGGCCCGAAGACTATAGACTTCAACATTTGGATTAACTTTTATAACCTCGCTTAGATCTACGATTGCCTGATCGTATAGCTCTTTTCGAAAGTATGCAAGGGCTCTGCTGTAAAGGGCGTCTGTTGAATCGCTGTGTTTTGCCAGCACTTCATTCAAATCCAGGATCGCTGAATCGTACTGCTCTTTGTTGATATAAACACTCGCCCGATTGAGATATGCCAGGAAATTTTCCTTATCCACCTCAAGTGACATATTACAATCCAGCATCGCAAGATCATATTGCCCTTTATCGATATATGCAGCCGCACGTTTAGCCAGCATGTTGGGATCTTTCGGTTTTATCTCAAGGGCCTTGGTAAAGTCCTGAATGCACAAATCGTACCGCCCTTTCGCATAGTAAGCCCGGCCACGATAACTGTATGCCTCCAACAGATTCGAATCACAAACGATAACCTTGGTAAACTCCGTGATGCCCTGATCAAGTAAACCGTGCTCACAAAATGTAACTCCGGCACTCAGGTGCGCCTGGGCATATTCCGGCCCGCAAGCCCCCTCAACACCTTCCTGCTCATTGATAGCGGCAATCTTACGACGAGCAGACTCAGCTTCATCAGGTTCCAATCCTATAGGTGCCCGTAAAGATGCACGAAATTCTTCTCGTGCTTCTTCAAGCTTGCCATGCGCCAGCAGGGCAGATCCGAGATAAAAGTGGTTAACACCATCTTCGGGATATATCTCCACAGATTTCTTTAGATAATCAACTGCCGTTTTCATATCGCCATCGTTGAGTGCGAATATCCCTCTCAAAGAATACGTGCACCAATGGTTGGGATCAAGTTGCTCGGCTCGCTCTAATACTTTTCGAGCTTCTTCCCATTGCCCTTCAGAAATAAGCCCCAAGGCAAGGTTTTGATGAATCAAGGCAAAATCCGGATATAATTTTACTGCTATACGATTCCGTTTTAAATCTCTCGTTTGACTCAAATCAAGTGCGATAATTTGTACGTCATCCAAAACTCGAAAACCTTTGTGTGGTACACCAAACCACCGATAAGAAGGATCCGCCAGAATTGTTTTACCTTCCGCAAAAACAGCAGCACAGGCATGAGTGATATTATTTCCCGTATTGTTCTTCCAGACATAGGCATAAAAGGCTTTGATCTTTACATCTCGAGCCATCGCCACAAACAGCTTGGCATACTCCTGGCAATTAAAAGACTCCCCAGCCTTTTCCCAGGCCGCGAACACTTCCCGTGCCGTACGCCTGCCTCTCGTTCCACCGGGACGTCGTATCATTTCATCGAAAATCGCCTTGGCCTTATCAAAATCACTCGTCGCACCTGCGGTCAATTGTTCGGCCCAACCCTTTATCTCAGGACTGCTATCTAATGGATTGAAGACCAATTTCATTTCTTCTTCCGTAAGTTTCTCCTTGAGCGCACCATCAAGCGACTTGACAGTATAAATCCTGGGCATGGACGCCTCAACGAAAGATGGAGTAAGGCTTAACTTGAGTCGCTCTATCTTTTTCTCAAAGGCTCCAACCTTTTCGGGATTTAAACCTATCTTCTTCGCCTCCTCAACGAATCTTTCATAGTGCTCCAGTGCCAGCGGGATCTCCCCCAAAAACTCATAAGCCTGACAAATAGATAGTTCTGTGTTGGTACCACTCATGCTCTCAGGCTCTAACAGTCGCTGTGCCTCTTTGAGTGCTGCAATAGCTTGCTCTCGACGACCTTTCCTGGCATAGGCGGCGCCGAGTAAAGCGTGGTACCCTGCGTTCATAGGCTCTAATATTCGCGCCTGATCCGCAAATGCAATCACTTCATCCCATTGATTCCGTTGAGCATATAGATTCGCAAGTACAAATAGAGGATAAGACTCATCAGGCCAAAGACGATGGGCTTGGCGAATTGCACGTTCGGCTTTGATTGTTTTTCCCTGTAATCTTAGTACACCTCCAAAGATCAGGTGCGCAAGTCCATAATCAGGTTTAAGCTCTAATGCTCGGCTAAGCATTTGCTCAGCTTCTGCTAACTTTCCCTGACTTGCCAGTGCCGCTCCGAGATTGGAATAGGCATTCGCAAAGTTCGGATCTGCCGCAATTGACTTTCGATAAAGAGCTTCCTGCTCCCCAAGCGACTTATGCTCTTCCTGCAATGAGAGGGCCCGTGCAAACAAATCCATCGCCTCAACAGAAGTGGTAAATCGATCCATCAATTTCTCTCGCTCTTTTTCGGATGGCGTTATTTTTAACTCTTTGAGGACCTGCTCTATCAATATATCCCACATCTCAAAAAAATCATTTGAATCGACTTCCAAAGGTTCGCAGAACTCCCCGCTTGCCACGTTCAACACATGCACAACCACATGCCATCTGCCCCCCTCATGTGTATAACTGCCCCAGATAACTCGCTGCACCTCAATAATTTCGCCTATCTTCCTTGCCGCGACAGAATCCACTGACGCTCCCTTGGCCATTCCCAATTCTCGCCGGCCGTAATCCACACCTCCTCGTAATCGTATCGATCCGATATCTCTGCATAAATTCTTTAGGATACCTTCGATTGCGTAGTGCCAATGAGCTTGCTGGGCATCTGCCGTCTTGTTCTCAAACCACAGGACAGCAACCGTGAGCTTCCTTTGCCGCTTCTCTTTTTGTCTCTCTACTGAACCAAACGAAAGCGAAACGCTAAATAACAGCAAAAGACAAACAGCAGAAAACTTAAAAAAACGTAACTCGCCTGAATGACAAAATTGATCCACAAAATCTCCTCGTACTGCCATAGCTGACAATCCTCTTATCTAAACTACCCAAAGCGATTCTACTATGTAATGATCTCAAATACTCTGGATATGATTATAATGCACCCGCCCACCCCGTGTCAAAAAAACATCCACCGGTGATTCAACTAAATATCGAAGATCCCGACCCATCGGGAATCAATTAAAAGCCCCGCCGAAGGCGGCTCAACCAAATAATCAATAATCACTACTTACAGTCCCGTGCGCGCCGGAAATCAATTATCAATTATCAATTAAAAGGGCCAGTCATAAGGACAATCATACAACCACCAATAAACAAACTCGTCCACATCATGCCAATCCACAACACCGTCACCATAAAGATCAGCCGGAATACCAACACCGCTGTCACGCCAATACTGTGCAAACCGAGCATAGTCCTCAAACTCAACTATGCACAAAGGCCCACCCGGCCAAAAACCACCAAGCAATTCATACTGTCCCCCAGACAGATTACCAGCATCAGCCTGACCAATTGTACCGCTAAGCGAATACTGTCCTCCACTGCTAACACCGCCGCCACCATCAATAGTACTCCACTCCAAAACATAAGGACCACCACTTTGGGCATGCACCGACGCAGTCACGGGCAGGCACAATACCGACAAAACAAAAACGTATTCTCGAACAATTGCTTTAAATCTTATCAGCTTCATCACAAATCCCTTTCTGCTATTGTAAGGTAACAAGAACTTTGATCAATCCGTCAGCATCTGCCGATTCCAGGGCCTTGGCAACTATCGTTCCAGCTCTTGGATCAACAGACCTCATCGCATAACCCGCCTTCGAGGACGTTACAAGAAGATCGCCCGCGCTAATCCTGCCGTTCTCAACAGAAACCTTACACGGAACGATACCCATTACCGCCATCGGAATTTTACCCGCATTATCTTCTGTATTAATTGAGGATCCACCTATAAATGCAGGCTTCGTAGAATAAATACCCGCAACAAGCGTTGAGCCCGGATCACTCGATAGCGAGAACTTGCCCTCACTTCCAATTACCAAAACATCCCCAGCCTCGTACTCGCCATCAGTTTCAACAAGCTCAGCGAAATCCGCACAAGGAGAACTATACGTACCATCGGCCTGAACATTGCCGTTACCCGTTACTCGAAATTCTGCGTCCGTCATCAAGCTGCCTCTTCTACATTCAATCATATTTCCTACTCCAGCCCAGGACTGAATATAAAGGCAGTCGGAAAAATTACCCGAGCCGGTTGTGAAATGCCCTGCTCCACCACTCGTAGCCAGGACGCAGAATTCCATTTCCACCTTCAACATCCAATTTCCAAAAGGGGCTCGTATTACCGATACCGACATTGCCACCGCTCAACAATATCCCTGACGATCCGTGAAGCTCCATTACATCATCATTTGGTTCTCCAATCCAGACATAGCTGCTATCTCCAAAATGAAACCTCGTACCATAGCCAAACATGTTGCTCGGGTGATATAACCGCATTGTCTCTCCCCACACCTGCAATTTATCGCTTGGAACTTCCGTACCGATACCAACATTCCCCGACCCAATTGAATAAATATCATTGCCGCTCACCATCCAGTCGCTGTCCATACCCGAGGTCTTGGCATATAACGCATAAGGCGAAGGTGTCAATTCCTGTCGAGGACTCAAAACCGTAGGTTGAACCTCCTCGCCTTCGGGGCGAACTCCAATCTCCAGCCAGCGAGCTTCGCCGTAAAACTCATTGCTGTCGAAAGCCAAATCCACCGTAAAGTAACCGTCCGAAACTTCTACGCTTGGTATAAAAATATACTCACCCAGCTGGTCGCCCTCAGTAATAGAATCAAA
>SDBT01002625.1_pt1 | contig 31610 bp, 27 predicted proteins | sample 2277101 | NCBI WGS metagenome assembly SDBT01 (sample SAMN10404973, study PRJNA504765) | marine sediment metagenome | isolation source: marine sediment core GS10_PC15, 103 cmbsf | place: Arctic Ocean: Southern Knipovich Ridge | collected 2010 | reverse complement strand
GTTGGATCAAGATCAGGTACTGGCTCGTAAGGGTCTTTGCTCAGATCAGACAATCGTACCCAATATCCCGGGTAACTAGGGTCTGGGTCATCAACAAACTTCCCATCGAGATTAAATTGCAAGTCATCAGGATTGAACTCCACAGACCCCTTATACTCATCAATCTCTTTTAACCCCGCCGGAGGATATATATCACCCTTCCTTTGGGCACTGTTAGCATGGCCTGACCACACCTTCACAACTTTATTTACATTCCACCATTCAGCCATTAGAATACAGTCTCCTTTTCTTCATAGGTCCAAACACTACTACCCATTACGTCATATTCTATTTTCTTTTCTTTGTGCCCGCAAGATAGGCAAACAAGCCTTCCCGCATGGTAGGGAGTTTTAGGGATAGTTCTTGCAATATCCTGTGAACCACATTCTCCACATTTTACTGTCTTATTTAAATATATATACATTTTATTATTTAGCCTCTTGTCGCGGTCCCCTTCCCGCGTTAACCGACTTTAGCGTTGGTCTGAATGGAACTTCCGTCATCTTCGAGAGAAGGTCCAAGTCGGCGTCTGAATTCAGTCAAGTGTTGTCTATTACATTTACTGCATCGTCCGAGTTTCTTCTTTGCACCTATCATTGTGATCTGATAAAACTCTGAGAGAGTAACTGAATGAAAAACACTCCCACCACAATTACACTTGTCCACATTCATGCCGGGTACAGCGTACATATACTCCATTTTTTTCCTTATCCTTCGTTCATTTTGCTAAAAGTACAAAAATAACTATGGTAATCCGAATAGACCCATCACAGGTTCTTTTGGTCCAGCTAAATACAATAGAGACAATAAAGCGAACACAGTTACTATAACTGCTATAGTTCTCTTAGTTTTAAACCTCAACAACCACAGCAACGAGGGGTGTTTCTCACTTTCTGTTACCGATGCCTCTACTTTTTTTAGGCGACCATTTATTCTCTTGACCTCAGTGTGAGTATCAATGCTCAAGGCAAGTTGCATTCTATGAGAGGCCTTCGGAGAAATATCTTCCCCGTCCTCTAAGAGTGTTTTAAACTCCTCAATAAGAGCACTTAGCTTCTCTGTCATACGCTTTCCTCCAATTTGATTATAACCTTGTTAGGATCGAAGCGTATTTCCACCAGTGCCTTCTCGCCCGGAGGCGGAGGAGTCGTTGGACTCAACTGTCTATTATACCACGTTTCATCGGCCCAATCAATATCAATTCCTACTGATCTTCCGTTTAACTGACGAAACCCGGGAGCGTTCCAATCCAGTATTACTTGCGTAATCGCTAAATCAGCTTTTGTCCAATCTCCGGGTTCTCTAGTATCTGGGGGCGGGTCTGCCTCCCACAGCTTATATTGGTAGGGATTATACTTGCTTCGGTCAAAATCATCATATGGGGTAATCCACTGATTCCACCACCAAGACGCGGTATATATCAAAGGCTCTTTCCCCCAAAGCTCTTTGGTTCTTTTTACACATGCACAGATGTCGATAAGAGATCGAACACCTTTTAGTGCCCACCTATCCTCAGCATCTACACATGGAGGTAATTCTCCAAGGCCGGGATCAAGTTTATTCATCATTTCGAAGAAAAACTCTGCCTGCTCAATCCCGTGCTGTTCTGCATCCTGCAATCTAGTACCTTTCCAATAATGGAAGGGCAAACGGTTCAAATCTTGATCAGGGGCTAGTTGCCACTGTCGTCTAGGTGCTGATAGGTCAAGATTATCTTTTGTTCCTTGACTCATCTTAATTCCTACAAATTCAAGATCGTCATAGCCCGGAGGTACTACTCCGTTCCAGTATCTACTATCTAGTCCTTTTATCATTATCGCTCCAGAATTCCTTAAAGTTTTTTAGCTCTTCCTTGCTGTAGAAATGTTTTGCATATCTCATATCGTAAATTTCATCTAAAAAGTCTTCTGGAAGCTCTGCCATCTCCATAAACTCTTTGTATATCTTTCCTACTCTTGTGCCGTTGTGTCTCTTCACAAAAGCATTAGACCATGCCATCTTTATGCCTTCCAGACCTAGAAACTCCTCCATTGCTTTAGGAACAACCCTGTCTGCATCTTCCAGCCTAATCATCAAGATTTCGCCTCGTTCTACTTTGTAGATTTTATATCCTTGACTAAAATTGAATCGTGTTGAAAAGATATCGAAATCAAATACATCCATTATCTCTTCATCAAACCACAGTTCAGGCCATTGATGATTATAGTCTTGTAAGAAATATTCTAGAACAACTTCTTTGTATTCGTACTCCTTATACTCTGGATAATATTTTTCAACTGACTGAAAAAAAGCGGAGACGTTTCTAGCCACAGGTTCTCTTACGAGAGATATCACTTTCCAGTTATCTCTCTTTCCGCTCTTTATATCAGCCGCCAACTGTTTTTTACTCGTTGGGTATTCTCCTTCTCCCTGCATCCAATGTGCGTGCATTGCGTGTAAGCCCCTATGCCTAAGAGCTACTTGGATTGACACCGATCCCACCTTCCCCATTTGATAAACTAGAATGTTATCCATTAGAGAGGATCATCAACGTCAAATCCTACTATCTGAGTAGGAAAAAACTGTGACACATTAGAAAGTATCGCTTGTAAGTTGTAGAAGCCCACCTGATCCAAAATTCCCTCGGCTTGGGTAATAGTCTTAACTAGTACTCCGTCTGTGCCATCTGTTTCAAAAGCAGCGGTTACAGTCAACTGAGTTCCATCAGGTTTCTTTATCTCGAAATTTCTAGTAGTGAAGCTGGAGATATCGGATGCAACCCAAGTACTCGTGGCTTCATCCCACTCCACCACTGTCGTTTTTATCTCATACCCAAAGGCTTCCTTGAATAAGAAGTCAATTCTTGTTTCTGGCATTTTAGCTCCTCAACTCTCGAATGATCTTTTTGCCCCGTTTAATCATTATCTGTAAATTCTTACTGTATTTTAGTTGTAATTCTATGGGGCTGATAATAAAGACCAGCTGAGTGACAACTACTGAAATTACATCTGTGATCCCCACCGTGTCAGCGAGGGAGATGATTATTTTCTTGAGTGCTACGACAACATCAGTAACAGCTACTGAGTCTTGCAACGATACTATAAATGTTCCAACATGAGTCCTTATATCTGTAATTATAACAGATTCTGTCACAGTTCTGATGTATATTCCGACTTTAGAGAGGATATCAGTGATATCTACGGTATTAGCAATTCCAATCACAATACCTCTTGCTGTGGTGAGAGCGTCTGTGATATCTACGGTATCTGCTAAATTTATCACAATTGCTTTGAATGTCGAGATCGCGTCTGTCACATCAACCGTGTCTGCTAAACTTATTACATATCCTATAGCTGTGGAGAGTACATCCGTTACATCTACGGTATCAGCCAGCGATCTTATTCCAGTGTATACCTTAGTCAATACATCTGCTATGTCTACGGTATCCGTTAGAGTTATAGCATAGTTACTTAAAGTACTAATCGTGTCCGTAACATCAACTGTATCGGCTATGAAAGCGAAAAACTCTCCTGCTCCTGTTACAGTGGTATCTATAAAGTCTGTAACGTCCACTGTATCACCAATGGTTATTACATAATTTATAATTACGGATAGTGTGTCCGTTACATCCACCGTATCTGCGAGAGGTCTTATATATGTCCCAATTCTAGAAAATACATCTGTAACATCTACAGTATCGGTAAGTGTGACTACATATGAAATAACTGTATTTACTGTATCAGTAACGTCAACTGTATCTGCTAACAATCGAGTGATCGTTACTAACGTTGTAATTACATCTGTTACTCCAACGGTATCTGCTAAACCTATAATAAATGCTATTGAAGTTGCTACTGTGTCTGTGACACTAACTGAATCAGCGAAAGATATAACTTTACTCACTGCTGTAGCTAAAACATCGGTTACTCCCACAGGATCAGCGAAGGCTCTTATATACGTTCCGACCCTAGAAAAAACATCTGTTATATCAACTGTATCTTCAAGTAATCTTATATTTCCTACAATTGTTGCTATAACATCTGTCACTCCTACAGAATCAGCCAGAGCTACAGCAACTCCTACAGATGTGGTTATTGCATCTGTTACCCCTACAGAATCGGCTAAACTTTTTACAAAACCTATAGACGGTGCAATCGTATCCGTTACAACTACATTGTCAGCCGCTGTTCTGAAAAATTGGCCCACTAAAGATATAGTATCCGTAACTCCTACCGTATCCGCCTCCGCTACTACATAGTCTATAGATACTGCCAAGGTATCAGTTACTCCTACAGAATCTGCAATATTTCCAAAAAGGGCGTCTCCCGCAGATGCAAGTTCCATCGAGAAGGCGATGAGGAAACGATTTTCATAAACTCCGTCAGCGACTCCGCTTCCTGCCTCCGCATCCAAGTCAAGGTCTTGAGCAGATGCCGCTAGATTCAAAAGCAAGTGATGAGAAACCATCAGCTTGTCATCTGCGTCATGACTCCCTGCCCTAAAGTTGGCGTCGTTGTATCCGCTTGGGACGCTGGTTCCACCGCTTTGAATTCTCAGCTTAGATCGGCGTCCGGACGAGGCTGCCGTGTCGTAGTCTGTACTTCCGTACACCCAAAAGTCGCCCGCCGTGTTTGGGGTAAACGCAAGGTTCGCTCCACCAGCTATCTCAATAAACGACTCCGTATCTGCTATCGTGCCTGTAATAAAGTCGGTATGCGCTTCCTCGAATACCGTCAGGTTGAGCGCAAAAACGTTTGAGTAATAATGTTCGTGATCCCCGCCAGAGTCCGACTCTTGTGCGGCCCTCAGGGTTAACGTTTGCTCGGAGTCGGGTAGGGTTCGAACTCTCGCCAGCACTTTCACCATGAACCCGCTCGTATCTTCGCCCTCATAAGATTGTTCCGGCTGGTTGTCTGCACTGTTCCTGCTTATGTGCATGGTGAAGTTCTTGCTATTATTGAGCGTCGCAATGCGAGCCGTTGACATCACCAGCCAATCGTCGTTGTTATTGGCAGGCGTAAATACGCTAGATGCGAATACGGCAAACGATGCTTGGGTAAGAGCGACCGGAGATGCTTCGTCATTGTCCTCCGCAAAAAACCAATCCGTGTTTTCGGTAAGGTCTGCATCTAATCGTATCCATGACAATACAACGTCTTCGACTCTTACCAAGGTGGAGTTGTCTTGGCTGGAAAACTGAACCTCAATCAACTCTGCGGTTGAAGGTTGCGTGAATACGGTCATAAAGGCGTAACCGTGTTTTCGATCAGCGTTGCCGTATCTCGACTCGGTTGTCGAGAACGATCCGGGGAAGGTGGAAGATCCGTGTCGAGTTCGGACGTTCATCAACGCGGATGTTGAATTCGAATTCATGGAGAGCGTTACCACGATCAGGTAAACGCCATCGTCGGCGAAGCTACTCGCGGGCTCTGTAACCAGAACAGAAAACCCGGAGTTGGTGGTCGTCTGCTCGGTCATATCGACCACAGAATCGTGAGCTATAGCGGCCATGATCTACAAAACCTCCTCCACGGTTCCACTAGTGAAATGCGTATGCCACTTCAAGATATTCCCACCCTGCGCCTCAATATCGGTTTCTATGATGTCTTTCATATCGTCATAGGCTTGATCTATGCGAGCCTCGATGAAGTCGTCGGATTTATTTGCATCCCCACTGATAACAGCCTTCGGATAGAACTGGAAACCCGCTATGGGGTTATCGAACGAATCCAACTTGGTTTTACGTTCTGTAGCGAGTCCGTCTATGTGAGCGTTTAGTCGCTGGTTGATCTTCGTATCGAGATCGGGTACTACATTGTCGGTAAACCGAGTCAATATATCTGCCTCACTCAAAGGGCTTTGAAAATCCACCACAATCTTGAATAAGTAGTCGATGGGGGCCATTAGTCCTCCGACCTTAAATTTGATCTCAGAGTTTTAATTACTCTGCTTGTAAATTTAAGGGTATCTCGTAAAACTGGCGTATATTTCACCGTGCGCTCTATTTCTTTTATAAGAAAGACTACCTGAATAATAGCTAGGGATAAAGTATCTGTTATGCCCACCGTATCTGCTATAGACACCAGTACCAATTTAAGTGAGGCTAATGTATCTGTCACAGACACAGAGTCCTGTAGAGAAACTGCGAAACTTCCTATCCTGCTTATTGTGTCTGTTACTGCAACAGAATCAGTTAGGGTTCTGAAAAATGCTCCTATCGCAGATATAGTGTCAGTAATTCCTACAGCCTCTGCAAGAGCTACCACTATACTTCGTGCTGTCGTGAGCGTGTCTGTAATATCAACGGTATCCGCTAATGTTACCAACCTGCCTGCAAATACTGAAATTGTGTCTGTAATATCGACAGTATCAGCGAAACTTACTACATAACTAACAACCACTGAAAGAGTGTCTGTTACATCTACCGTATCAGCAATTGATCTAAAGCCCGTATAAACTAAGCTAATGGTATCAGTAACATCTACAGTTTCAGGCAGATTTCTAACATACGCTCCGATTACGGTTAATGTATCTGTAACTCCAACCGTGTCAGCAAGGGTAACTAGTTTAAATACTATTCCTGAAACGGTGTCCGTCACATCGACGGTATCAGCGAAACTTATCACAAAACCAACAGCCGTTGAAAGAGTGTCTGTCACATCGACTGTATCTGCTAGAGTCCTGATACCAGTATAAATTTTGCTGATAACGTCTGTAACATCAACGGTATCAGTAAGAACTCTGGTGTATGCCAGAACTGTTGAAAGTGTATCGGTAACATCCACAGTATCAGCAATAAAGGCGAAAAGGTCTCCAGCCCCTGTCACTGTCGTATCAATTACATCTGTGATGCCTACCGTATCCCCAATACTTATTATGTAATTTATAATTATGGAAATGGCATCAGTTACATCTACTGTGTCTGCTAGAGCTACCACGTAGTTAACAATTACGGAAAGAGTATCCGTCACTCCGACACTATCGGCTAGAGCTACAATTCTACCTACAGAGGTAGTAATTGTATCTGTCACGCCTACTGAATCTGCCAAAGATGCAATTATTATAAGAATAGATGAAAGGGTATCCGTGACATCGACAGTATCAGCTAAAGCTACAAATCTGGTAGCTAATGTAGCAATTGTATCCGTCACATCCACTGTATCTGCTAGAGGTCTAATATATGTTCCTACCCTAGAAAAAACATCTGCAACATCTACTGTGTCAGGAATAACCCTCACATACGCCAGTATAGTTGTCAAGGAGTCGGTCACATCTACTGTGTCGGCTATGCTTGCAAATACGGCAAGGATGGCTGTGATTGTATCGGTTACGTCAACTGTATCTGCAATAGTTATTACAAAATTAATTGATATCGTTATTGTGTCTGTGACACCAACTGTGTCTGCCAAAACCACAATTCTATTAATTAGCGTAGTTATGGTATCTGTTACGTCCACCGTATCAGCTAAAGTAACAAATCTGGTAATAAATGTGGCTATGGTATCCGTGACATCTACTGTGTCGGCAAGAGCCACGAATCTAGTGATTAGAGTGGCGATGGTGTCCGTAACGTCTACAGTATCAGCAAGAGCTAGTATATAATCTATAGAAATTATAATATCGTCTGTTACACCTACTGTATCAGCTAGGCTCTTTATATAAGTCCCTACCCTAGAAAATACGTCTGTTACACCCACGGTGTCACTTAGAAGTATTACATATGATTGAATGTTAGCTAAGGTATCTGTGACATCGACTGTTTCTGGTAATGATATAACAAAGCCGATAGCATTTGAAATTACGTCGGTAACTCCAACTGTATCAGCTATAGAGGTAAATCTGGTAATAAGTGTGTTTATAGTGTCTGTGACTCCGACGGTATCCGCCAGAGCTTTTACAACCCCCATCGAAGTTGCTACTGTATCTGTTACTACAACGCTATCACCGGCAGTTCTGAAAAACTCCTGTACTAGAGATAGACTATCAGTTACTCCAACTGTATCCGCTTCTGCGATCACATAATCTATGGATATTATAATTGTATCTGTTACTCCGACTGAATCAGAAACGCTTGAAAAGAAATCAGTGCCACTTGTTCCCTCTCGGATTGCGACCAAGGTACGTTCTTTGACAATATGCTCAACGGTGGTGAGGCCCTGTCGGAAGGTTTCAATGTCGTCACTTGCACCATCAACCGTGACTCTCACAGCCATTTGAGCAGGCATATCGGCACTATCCAGCGAGGACTCGTGTTGGTGTTGGCGATCCGAGTCCGGTTCAAGTGCACCGTTTACTTGGAAGTCATATCTTGTCCCTTGTAAGGCTCCGCTGATCGACCCCATGAAATCTGTTGCACTAAAGAACGCCATGTAATCACCGGCACCGGGATTGTTGATTTGCATGTTGTCAACGAGTTTGCGAGTAGTCGTGCTATCCGCATCGTCGGCGGTTGCGGAGGCTTCAAAAATATCTCCCCCATCCGTGGGAACTAGCGTCATGCGACGATGGTGGACCGTGACCGTGGCGGCGTTGGTGATGGACGCAAACTCGATCTCTACATCTTGGGAGCCGTTGGGATTGACCTCACAGAAAATTGCCAGCGGGTATTCTTCGTCAAAGGCAGAACTCTCCGCGTCATACGCTCGTTCGGTATGTTGAATGTGCGTTCCGCCAACTGACACCCTGATCCCAAGTATCTCATCTGACGTTGCTTGACCGTGGCAGGAGAACGCAAGCAGATAGGTACCGTTGGGAGGCGTTGTGAGAACCATATCATTGATTCGCGACCATGTGGAGCTTGAGCTTGTATCGTTGGTTGAGGATGTGGCTTCTAAGATGGTTCCTGCTGATTGCTCAGGGAATAATGAAAGCTCACGATTTAGAAGCTCGTTGTTGTTGCTTCCGGTACTTGCGATGTACTGAACTTCTATATCTTGGGAGCCATTGGGCTCCACCATGACAGCGATGCCGGTGCCAATGATTGCGTTATCAATGGATGTGTCACCGGCATGAGATGTTCGGGTATAGGTTCCAAGCTCTGAGCCACCGACAAAGATTTTGAAAGTGGTCAACGAGGATACACCATCGCCGTTGACATTGAACTCTGCACTGAATACAGCAAGATACTTACCAGCCGGAGGGGTGGTATGAACCATGCCGTTGACTTGCGTATCAGATGTCGCAGTTAGGGCAAAGACGCTGGTGGCTGCGGCTCGGAGGATGGTCACGACTACAGGTCCTTGTTGCTATTGAAGAGTCTCGCTAAAGAACGCTGTGCCTGCTTGTTGGCGTTGCCCTTCTGTGCGGGAGTAAGAGTATCCCACTCATTGAAGGCGTTTTCGTGAGCATCGCCCGCAATAATATCCCGATCCGCGTTAGTTTGAGATCGAGAAAGTAATGTTGCGTCATGCGCCGCCAGAATTGTGTCAAGAGCCGCACCCGGATCAGTCGGATAGTCAAAATGAAGCTCGCCGGGAGGGTAAACCACATCTGGTTGTCCGGTAGCTTTTGATATTTGTTCTGCTGGTTGCAGGAGTCGGTTATTGATTCTTTCAAAGCCAGCCCATAGGACACCCTCCGGTAAAATGGAGGCAACCTCTAGTTCATCTTTCAGACGGTCTGGATTAAAGTCTTTAACGGCGGACTTAATTAGAGTGGCCATAAATCCTCCCTTATAAATATACCTTAGAGGCGGCGAGGTTAGTCACCGCCTCTAATTTTTAGGTTTATGAGCCGACAAATGTGAGTTCCCAGTCCACCTGTAGCGTGTCTGCTGCCGTCACATTTACTGCCGGGTTAATTTCTGCATATGCCAAAGCATCTGCCGCGGCCGCGGTAGAGGCGTTCAAAAGAGCAGCCTCGTCAATTCCGGTGGCATTCAAGTCACCAGCTTCAAATGTTGAACGATATTGCACAACATTATCATCAGCGGCAGCAAAAACTCCCTTCAATTTTGGAAAAGTTGCATCCATAATTTCGGGAGAGCCTGTGGGGGTATCACAATCTAGTTTTGACTTCGCCTCGGCAGTGAACCCAGTACCTACTTCAATGTGGCCTGTAGTGCCGTCTACTTGGCCTCTGGCATCTGTCTCGGACATTCGGTCTGCGATTAGAGCGTCACCTTCGTCGGTAACGATGTTATGATTTTCAGAAATCATGGGACGCCCAGAAACCGGAATTCCTAGAAATTTTTCACCCAATTCTTGAACAAACATAGGAAACTTGCTCAAAACAGGATGAATCGGAAAGTTTTTAACTTCCCCATCAGGGCCATAAACGGTGGCTCGCACCAAGCCCGTGATTCTAGCTTTATCTGTAAACATATTTGTTTCTCCTGTTAGGTTTATGAGGGCTTCCCCTCAATTTAAGTATACAATAATCCATCATTTATTGAGTAATTATGATGGCCTGCCTATTTTACTAATTGTGGCATTAGTTCTATCTCCAAAAGCATTTCCCGGTACTATGTTCAGATTTTCTCCTCTGTTATGCCATACCCTAAATCTAATAACATCTCCAACATCGAAAAAATCATCTGTACTGACAGTTTGAGTAAGTTCTTCGGTAGTAGATGGACCGGGGTGTTTTTGAATAACTTCCGCAAGAATAGTAGTTCCATTCTTTTCGATCCAAAATCGTCTATCAGTACCTCCTCCAAACCTATCCCAAGTCATCAACCCTTGCACTCTGTAATACCCGCTAGATGGGATTGTAAATTCCTCTCTGTTAGAAGTACTCCAGAAATCACTAAGGTCATATATTTCCGCATTGAAATCTACATCTGTATCCGTTCCTGTAGTAATAGTTATACTTCCAGAGTGTACTTGAACAGTTCTTACGCCGCTAATTCCAAGTATCGAACCTTGAACTTTGTGAACGGTAAGGGTAGTTTTATAGCCTGATAGTATATTTGGATATACAGAATTGTTATGCCCCTCGTTAAAAAGGGTAACATAAAGGTCTTTAGCTGTATTATCAATAAATATTGTAGTACTTAGATGAAGAGACATATCTCCCGAAGCACGAATTTGATTGTTGACTCCAACAACCTGACCGTCAAAAAATATATGGGCACCTACATTCAAATTGCCTGCTGCGGGAAGGGCTGTTCCACTGATAGTTATTGTATACGCAACATTGTAATAACCAATTTCTGGAACGTTTAACGCTCTATCGAAATCTATAAAACTTACTGGAACTTCATATATCGCCGTGGCATCGTTTTCTATATCCCAATCCGACCAGAAATCTGAATTATTTGTTGCAATCTCATTCGTCATTACATATCGAGCCCCGACAAATTCAGGGATACTCACTATTAGACCGGGCACATCTACTGTAACAGCTGTTCCACTTACAGTGGCTGTTATTGCCGTACCTGTGAAATCTAAGCTATTTCCACTTGCCGTTAACAATGTTCCTTCATCCCTAACTGTTAGATCGGCTCCTCCTCCAGCGGCTACTCCGAATTCCAGTCCATCCTCTGTTCCCTTTACAATAACTACCTTTCCACTATCTCCTGTGTAGTTTGCTGGCGTATCACTTAGCCCTAGAAAATTCGTTGCTCCTGATCCACTTGCCGTAAGATCAATGTCAACCTTTCCTCCACCCTCATCTGTAATTTGGTTTACTCCAGTACCCTTGAAGTTCAAAATACTTACTGCTGTGGCCCTTGAAACTCCCTCTTCTTGAACATCCCCCACCTTTTCATCTGTAGCAATAACTCCTGATGGAATCCATTCAGTTGCTGTGCCATCCCATCGGTAAGTCTCCCCGTCTATTGGAGCATCTGTGCTTACATTCCGTCCCTGAATTTTAACAGCGTCGTGCTCTATATCTGTAATTTCTATTTCTAGATGAGTATGGCCCTCTGCGGAGATGCCAGAAATTACTACGTTACCTGCTCCATCTGTAACGAAAGCCTCACCCGCCACTTCTGTCGGGCTCTCCATATCTAGCTTAGTAATTCTGGTTCTGGTCATACTATTCTCCTACTAAACGCACTGTTAGGGCTGTGTCCCAAGGATCAAGACCATTTGTTCCTAACCTAATCCAATCAAACACTTGTATTGGAATGGGATCACCAAAAGAAGCGGAGCTTCGTGTCCAAATCCAAACGTTTGTTTGGGTTGCCCCCGGAGTGTGACTCCCTAATGGAGCCCACCCCTGTCCATCCATCGAATAAAATGCATAATAAACAGAACCGGCTCTGGTAATTCTTAAATACATGCGTTGCATGTCGGGCATAGCACTGTTTGGGGTGGCCCCAACAGCGAGGGCATTGGCTGCGTGAAACACTCTCCAACCATTAGCATTGGCGTCGAAGAATACTTCCTGCTCGTCGCCATCACCGTGATCTGTGTCGCTTGGATTCAGAGATATTCCTAGTTGAATTTCATTGTTATTAATACCGCCTCCGTCAGCATCGGCCAACAGTGTTGGAGTAACGGCAACAATAATTGATTTTCCATCTGGCAATGTGTAATCTTGTCGAAACGATACCTCTTGAGCGCCGGTTTGTCCTACCTGCATCAATAGATTCCCGGGACGAGTTGTTAAGTCGTACTTACTTACATTGGCTGTTTCAAGTAAATCTACTGTTCCAGATGACCCCGAAACGACTGTCCATTTACCGTCTAGTGTTGATTCACTAAATTCATCATCTGGAGTATCAGCCGCGGGTTTTGGTTTGTCGAGGCTAAAGTATGAGAATTCTCCCCCTCCCGTTCCTCCACTTACTCCAGTAATTAGCACTTCATTTCTGATCCCGATGACTTGTATTCGAGAAAGAGCTATAAAATTATCTCCACTAAGCGGAACAATACTAACTTTATTTATGGCGGCGGTGTTTTCCCATTGAATACCTCCGGCATGAAAATACATATTGGTCGCATCACGACGTTGTGAGTTACGAAAAAGGGCGGTTTTTTGTATAGTAGTCAATGAATAATTTTTAATGAGAATCTCGCCCTCACTAAAAACGTCAGTTTGGGAGCTTGCTGCCGGTGCTCCACCCCAAAACGTACTATCTGCATTTAAATTTCCGTCAGTTGTTCCGTGGAATCCTCCACCCCCTCTATAGTTGGCGTTTGTAGTATCGCCGTTGAACCACATCGCAAGACTTTCATCAATTGAGCTTTTGTCAGAACGGAGCGTAGTACGAATTAAGATAGCGTCATAGTCCTGAGAAATATTTCTCGCAGTGAGTGACCCCGATGTGGTAGTAAGAATTTCGTCATAAAGAACTGTTTCTGTATAGAAGGTTCCGCTATTGACAACTAAAGGCGAGCCTCCTCCTGTGCCACTTGGAATAGTAACAGTCACGGATGTTCCGCTTGCCGTAGCGGTGACTCCTCCGCCCACGAAGTCTAGGTTAGTTACACCACTTGCTATGTTAACTCCCTCATCGTCAATATTGATGGGGCTACCCCCTCCTCCGGGGACAGTTGTACCACTGGCCGCATAATAAGTTAAATTTACAGTCATAGAATCGTCGATATCAATGGTGTCGCTATAGGTAGCGAAATTATCTAATCGTTGTAAAGTAACTGTTGTTTTAGTAGTTGCATCTACTTGTGGATACAAATCTCTGAATGCTGCTCCTTCATCTTTATGCCGTACCAATCCAAGGGGTGCAACCCCCACTTGAAGAGAACCGTCTACTGGAACTGGAAGATTTCTAAGTTGAAAGGTTCCAGTCAAACTTCCAGTATCAGATTGTAAATAAGCAATAACATGAACAGTTCTACCCACATGGCTAAATTTAGTGAAGCTATTGGAGTCTAAGGTAGCTTGGCTTTCATTAGCGAACCATTCCAATGCTCCATCTTGCCAGTCTCCAAAATCTATTTCCCCTCCACCAGCACCGGAGGGGATGGTTACTGTTACCGCATTTCCAACAGCTGTTGCTGTAACTCCTCCTCCTACAAAATCTAAAAGGGTAACTCCACTTGTTAATGTAATTCCTTCATCTTGTACCTCAAGGGCACTTCCCCCACCGCTTCCTGTAGATGTAATCTCTAAAGTTTCATTAGCTCCCTCATCCAGAGTCGTAAGTGTTATATTAGCACCTGCTACAATTTTATCCTCTAGAAAGCCCTCTGTAGTATCGTTAGATGAAACTAAAACTGTATCATGTAGAAGGTCAGTAATGTCAGCCTCGACATGAACGTGACCTGATATTGATAATCCCGATGCCGCTATCTGTAAGTCTTCGTCACCAGCCTCATTTAGCACGGTAATTTCGATGTTATTCCCTGCAACTATTTTATCTTCTAGAAAACCGGCAGTGGTGTCATCTGCTGATACATCGACCACATCTGAGTGAGTATGACCAGTCGTGGCTAAATTTGCTTCCGCCGCTGTTTGATTTATCCAATCTGTGCTACCAGAGTCATAGGCGAGTATGTCATTATCACCTTCACTTGTAATTACTACATCCGTATGTGTAGCACTACCTAGAGTGTGATCACCCCCTCCACCGGCACCACCTGAGAAGGTAATGTTGACTCTAGTGCCGGATACCGTTATGCTTTCGGCCCCGATGAAGTTTAGTTCTGTTACTCCGCTGGCTTGGAATATTCCTGTATCGAATATTTTCAAACCAACAGCAGTTGCTCCAGACGTTAGATACTGAATAAGGAGTTCATCCGTTGCTGTGAGTGTTTCTGTGAGTTTTACCCCACTGGTTGTTTCTGTGTAGTAAGTTGGAATTTGGTGCAGGCCATTCATAAATACCTGAGAACTTCCACTCACTATTGTCTGACTTACTACATAGAAGTCATCCATAGCTGGAATCTGGCTAGTCAAATCCTCAAATACGACTGTTACTCCACCAAGGACACTTCCGCCCCCTGTCGCAGTAACAATAACATTTACGGTATTTGGCTGAGGAGATGTAACGTTTACACCCCCTTGGAAGTTCATAATAACTACACCACTGGCACGTTGAACCCCCTCTTCCTTAACAATTAGAGCAGAGCTTGAGTGGTCTTCCAAAAATAGAAGCCTAAATCGCATTGTGTTAAGATTATCAACCAATGATAGACCACTCGCAGGAGGATTAAGAATTTCCGCCTCTGTGGTATCGTATGCTACTTTAGACTGAATTAATTGTCCAATCAATCCACCAATAGGGATACCTTCACCACCGGATGGTCCGGGTACTCCTCCCAGATTAAGAGGAGATGTAAACCACTTCTGATGACGACCAATATCAGACATCGTTTCAAGAAGTGATTGATGATATCGTTTTACTGGAGTAGGTGGTCGAGGCATTAGCCTAGTATCCTTTGTGCTTCTAGATCAGTAATATTTATATTCTTTGCTACATTAGACGAGAAGAGCGACTGGTATCGAATTTCTTGTCCTGCTCCACTTGCCACATTGATTACCATAATACCGGGGCTTCCGACCCCACTTAGTAAGTTTGATTCCTCTGGAGTTGATATAAGTATCCGAGGATTATCAGGGTAGTCCAAACCAATAACATCATTTTGTGCAAATCCTATTCCTGAGACTGAGAACCATCCTCCAGATGGAGGGTAGGTTGGGTGCCACCAAATATCGCCTGCGAATATATCACTCCCTATTCCACTAGACCTACTGGATGTTTCTATGTAGACAGAGCCTAAAGCAGTACTGAACTCCGTCAAATAATTAGCCATTTGTGCTCCTTCCCTTGTTTCTACAGGGGCAGGAGGACCTAAGATTGTGTATGGTATTCCGCTAGGAGTAGAACCAGCCACAGCTAAATTACCTGTCGTCATATCCAGTCTTGTTACCGAAACTACATCTCCAAAACCTCCATATCCAGCTAAAGCTGATGCATGTGCGCCTACAATGTTAGCTGCAAAAGCATCATTGAATAGGTTTACTCCACTACCTGCATAGAGTCCTGACCATACAATTCTATGCTTTGTCCACAGATCGTTCGTGTGAAATAACGCTGTTACAGGCATTCATCAGTCCAAGAAGTTCCAAGTTCCGCTCGGCCCACCGTCCTCTAAACCAAAACTTCCTGATGCTGTTCTAAAGTCCCAACTCCAAGGTTTTCCTCTACCTTGACTTACGTTTGTTCTTCCAACTACGACAGGTATAATTGGATAAGGGTTTAAATAAGTATTCGCTGATCCCTGAACAATGTATGTTGAAGAAGAGGCTCTTTGAGCTTTCCACATGAAGTCATAGTCCCATCTTGTTATATTGTCATCAAACGAAGCGCCCCTTCCGCTTTGCATTGCCCTTTGTTCATTAATACAAATTCCAAAAGAGGGATGTTGTCTTACTATAACAACCTGACCACTAGGACTTTTAGGAGGCGGACTTGACAATTCCCACGGTTGCGTATTTGTGCGCCTAAAGAAACTTGTAGTTCCTGTGTACTCATCGTGTGGAGGAGCCCCGGTTATGGTTCTGTCATTATGAACTTCAGATGTCATTGTTCCAGCATAGAATGGAACTTTTAAAACTCCTTTGGGTAAAAAAGCGAAGCCGGGAGTATACTTGGGGTCTTTATCTACCTCTAGAACAGTAAATCCCGGATAGCTCATCCAAAAATCGTAATCCTCTCCATGACCATCCCAATCATGCCTTACTTGAAATAGAGTTGGAGTTTGCATCTTCAAACGAAATATAACGGCATTTAGAGCATAATCATCAATGTCGGTGTCATCCATAGGAGGGTTATCGTGAAAGGCTGACAAATCAATGCTGTGTCCGTTAACACTGTCTATAGTTTGGTTGGTTAAGTCAAGTTTTATTACAAATAATCCTATATTTAGGTGTTCTTCAATATCTCTAGGATGTTTAATCGCTGGCCATCCATCATCTCGATCATCTCCGTGCCAGAGACCTCCATCGTCTGTTTTATAAACAGCATATCCAAAATTACCACCCGTCTTGCTTTTTGTCATGGAACCATTGGATGCACCACCTTTAGCTGTTTCTCCTACGCCCCCTCCCCATTGTGATGATCTTGGAACTGGGGACCCTGTACTTGGACGGGCGGTGTATCCAAAAAGCCCTTCTCCGTCATAGGTAAGAGGCGATCCCGGAAAAGAACCCGGCGTGATACCTATTTTCAATACTTCATTCTTAACAACACAACTTGTAGATTCATCAACTGCAATATCATCCTCAAAAAACATTACATTGATGTCTAAAGTACTATTTGAGGCGTAACTATCACCGCCACCTGATCCGGGACCTACAGTTGCGGTTATAACTGCCCACCTTACCTTAGTAGAACTTCCTTGTAGAGATGAATAGTCATAAAAAAGAAAAAAACCATGAACTGCGGCGGCACCCGCATGAATTACAGAGGCACTGCTTAGATATTCCCATGCAGGTATATCAGTAAACGTTGGTGGAGGAGATGGATGGGAAGTATAATTTCCAATTGTTCTACCTATGTGATAACCATGCACATTTCCACCAATAGTTACATAATAAGCTATCTCTCTATTATGAGGCACAGAAAATAGTGCCGAATCTATTGATACTGGTCCAGCAATATTGAATGCGTTACCTTCTACAAAAAATGTAGTTCCAAGTGTTTTATTTTCAGTGGCGAAGTTACCTTGATCATAATTATTCATATACCAAGTTGAACCAGAAATAAAAGATTTCCCCACGCTTCCCGGTGTTTCCGAAACATGCACTTGTCCCTGATAAAATGTTTCTCCCTGAACTGTATCCTCTGGAATAAAGAATTTAGGCTCGCCCTGAACTAGTACTGTAACATCTCCAGCAGTTCCGCCTTCTATGTCCTTGGCATCTATATTAAAAACTAGAGTGCCTGACAATGCCGCGGCTGTCTGCATTTCTAGATGTGTAATTCCTATACCGTTTGTCAAACCGGCAGGTAGACCAGAAGGCCCTATCATAGCTCCACTTGCTGGTGCGTACAACTGCATAGAATCCCATGTAGTTCCAAAATCAGGAGTCCAATATACCCACCATCTTTCTTGCCCGGGGGGAACTATTCCTCCGCTGGAAGTAACTTTAGCTAAGAAATGAAATTTTCCCCACGCATTAGATTCTTTCTCTACCTTTTCCAAGCTAAGATCAGTTACTCCAAATTGGTGTTCACCTTCATCCTCTGATGGGTCGGGTAAAAATGTTGAAAGATCAGTCCACCTTCCGTACTTTCCAACTCTTCCGTAAAGAGTATTATCCACTATTGCCATAAGCTGCCCAAATTTATTGGCAGCTATACTTGTTCCATTTATCCCCGAACCAACCTCACTTACTTGAGATACTATTCCTCTATTGAAGGCTTCAAAACCATCTCCAGCATCCCAAGATACTAATACTCCACCGTTTCTTGCTGTTGCATAAACAGCTGTTGTCGGGGGCATGATAGAAACTCTAGGACATTTTTCTCCTACCGTAAAGATAGTCGCAACCCCATTTGCATCTACCGTTGTTTGAATACTTGTTACTTCTCTATCAGCACTATAGGTAATACCCAATGTACCTATGTTTAGACCCATGTATTCCCCGACCTCTACCTGAGGATAAAACCCCGCCGTTTCTATATGTAAAACATCGTCTACGTCATCTATGATTTGCAAAATTCTCGTAGCCACAAGCTGTGCTATTGAAACCCGCCTTATGTGTGGATTTGCCACAACAGCTGTTTTATCAACTACTAGTTCATCTAAATTTGTTATAGCCTTTGCGGTTACTTGGGTTGTCGTGCCGGAAAATATATTGAAACGTTGAGCCCCGTATACCTTTACAACGTTTCGGGTTTTATCCGTACTTCTTTCCCTGTCAAATTTTGTAGTTTCACTGTTCGTAATCTGAATAACTGGTTCTGATGTATTAATCCTAAATACCCGAAGTTTATCAATTACGGCATCATATTTTATGTATACGGCGGCCAGCCTTTCCAACAGGGCTAGACCATCTGATGGTGTAAGCAACCCCATTGGTGTACCTTCCTCTACAATAAATTGAGTTACAGAGGAGTCGTACTGAACGCTGAGTCCGACAAGCCCTGCGTAAAAATCTATCCAGAAGGCAACATTTTCGTTGTTAGCAATTGGCTGTGTGTGTATGAAAAAATCATCTAATAGCAGGGTCTTATCCTGCCCATTTATGATATAATTACCATTATCAAAATTTTGAATTATATCAATAATAAAACCGCCAAGTATTTTTTCATTTTCCCCATCGTATAACTCATTGATTACGATAGAGTCATATGGGTCTGGTGTTACTGGAATTTCAAAAGACAATTCGAGAGTAAATGTATCTGAAAATGCACACAGCGTTGAGTGACGAGCGTATGAAACTACATATGCCGTCCTATCCGTTCCGTCTATCGTAACCCGTACAAAATCTGGTATATGAACTGCCATTATTTCACCAAAGTTACATTACACCTATAACCTGACTGATCCAGCCGGTGTTCTACCTGATAAATAAACCATAGTCCTGATATAGCGAGACTAATATCTGTATCAGTAACCACAACATCAGCAATCTTTCTTGGCTCTATTTGAAAATCACCTTCTACTTCTAATTGCAAACTTTCTGTAAGCCGGTTCATCAGTTCCAGATTGGCACTTGCCGCTTCGTCTGCTTGTGCCTGAGAGTCAATAGCTTGGGTAGCTATGACGGCTGTTTTAAAGAACCCCGCAGGCAAAAAAGGACTAGATGCCGAATCTACGGCTGTAATATTTTCTTTTCCATAAACTACAACTCTATTTCTAAGATTATCTGTAGAACGAGAATGAGATAGGGCCAATATCTTTTCAGATGCTAAGTTCCATGTAAAATCTGCCGTGTCTCCTCCAACAATAAATGGAGGTCTGTCTATTAATCGCACTGTTCCAGTTCTGTCTGCGAAAAGATGCCACGCCAAAGCTCCCACAATCGTCTCTGCCGCCTGATAAGCTGTTACCAGATTGAACTCTATTGTACCTTTAGTTCCCCAAGTAACGGAAAGCGGAGGAACGGCTACGAAACTTGTGATCTGGGCCTCGTTTAGAATATCCTCAATGAGGTCTTCTGTCTCAATGTTGCTTCTTTTAAATGGCTCTTGAGGATCATCTGATGCCATGAAGAAATCTGTGGCTTTCGCTAATTCATCCTCACATATGATTCTGTTTTTGGCATCTGGTAATCCTACATCAATTTGTCTTACATACCCCTGAAAAATCTTCCCGCTGTCTCCAGAAAATCCCATATCAAAGCCGATGGAATCTCCTATACCTAGGGATGTATCGAATGTCTCAATAATAGCTTGGGACATTGTAGAGTTGTATGCTTCTGTTACAGTAATCCCTGTTAATCCTGTAACATTGGGGACTGAATGTGAAAGAATTTTAGGAGCAGTTGCCATTATCTTCTCAGGGTTGCTGTTACCGTATAGACTGGAGCCGTATCTGGTTTAGTCAAATCAAGTAATTGGCACGAAGTCATTTCTCTTCTAGAACTGTAGCTCTGGAAAAGAAGGTTCTGTCCACCCGGAACCAAATCAGAGACTAAAGATACGATACCCCCCAGTCCAGCTTGTAAAGTCGATAGTGTACCAGACCCCACAACAAGTCCTTCTACAGTTACTTCATCATCTGGCGTAAAGATAAAATGGTATGTAGAATTGCTGGAGTCAATAGGATTTATCTCAGCGATCTGAGGGTCTATCTGCTCAGAGTACTCGTTCACATAAATATCTGCTCCGTTTAATTTCCAAATAGATGCCATCTTTACTCCATAATGTAGCCAACAGCACCAGTTCGTCTGGTAGCTGATGCTAGGTCTTCAAAGTGTCTTTCTTCTAGAGCCTTCTGAACTATAAGTCCATCTACAACAACTGTAACTGGATTTATGATTCTTGTATTGATTGTTATAGGAATGGATTGAGGTAGAGCGTTTAATACATCTTGAGTGCTAAGGGCATTCGCTCCAGCTAGTCCTCTTAGTTCTGGATTTTGGGCTAACAAGTCTCCTCCAAGCCCTGACGCTTCTGCCGATTGCACTGAAAAGTTTTCCTGAAAGAAATCACCAATCCCTGAAAAGATTTCACCTAAAGAAGGTAAAGGCTGTCCCCAGAATGGATCATTACTGAGGTCTCTAAAGAATTGATCAATGGGACCAAGTTCTACAGGCGCATCTCCCGGGTCTGGTGCCGTAATAGCAGGAGCTTCTACTACTCTGTTCAATATTGCCTCTATATCCTCAACAGATAGAGTTTTAAGTTCTGGATTTTCAGTTCGAAACGCTCTTACTTCCTCACTTATAATAAAAGCAATCTGCTCCCCAACCTGTTCACCAAACTGTACTGCTTCGGGGCCACTTCCTCTTTCAGCAGGCTCTCCTCCACGCTCCCTAATAACTTTTTCTAGGTTCTCCGCAACAGATTCTGAAATTCCGGGGCTTGCCAGTATTTGATTCAAGACAGCAATTTGTGCCAGAGCGTTGGTAACTGCATCGCTACCAACTTCTCTAGTTGCCTGTGGTAACTCGTCAAGAGCAGGTCCTAATGCCTCTAAAATATTACCCAGTCCAGCTTCTGGAATAGGTTGGTCAGAGAAGAACAGCCTTCCTGTAAATGGAATTTGGGCTGTTACCCCCTCAGGAATATTGAATATACCCTCTAACTGTTGTTCGTTGACATCAATTAATGTTTGCATGGCCAAACTAATTGCTAGGTTATCTGCATGTAGAATATCTGTCACGTAATCCGAGAAGATAATTCCAATTTCCTCTATCTCCAAAGGACGTAGTTGTTTGATAATATCTTGGAAGAACTGGATATTACCTCGTAGCTGTCCGGCCTGTTCCGATGGGATGTCGGGTGTTAGTATGTTGAATTGAACTTCTGAGGCTTCTAGTCCAGCCTCTCTAAGCAGGTCTGCAAAAATTCCAGAATCTATGTCTGTGATTACCTTTGTCCATGTGGCATCAATGGTATCTCCGATTTGCAATATGATGTCTTCATAACCTTGTTCAACTTTACCTAGAAGAGTGGGGTCGGGACTCAATGCCTCTGCTAGTTCAGCTTGTATTCGTCTTGTGTCAGCTATAATTTGTCTTATTTGTTCCGGTGTTGCTTCTTCACTTATTCCTACTACACTAGGAACGTCAAACTCCTTGAATCTTTGTCCTTCTCCGGTGGCTATTCCGAACTCAATAAGTTGTGTTCGTGCGGCAAATATTTCTGCTACAATGTCAGCCCGAAGCATCCTTGTGATAAGATCATCAGTAGCGTCGCCCAAATCACGATAGTCTTCTTCAAGCGTGGCTATGGTTTCAGAGATTGAAACGAAAATACTTCTTTCCTGTTCAGTAGCTTTTATTAAGGTTTCCGCTATAGTTGAATAGTCTTCGGTAGTATTTCCCAAAGCCGTCATAGCTGTAAATACAGTCGATGCTACCTGTTCAAAGTCTCCGATATCTAGGAATTCAGTAAGTGCTCTGACACCTATTTCCCCTCTAGAGACTTGTTGTAGTAAAAAAGCTCTCTGCTCAGAAATTATTTTGGTTGCCTGTGGTCCTAACTCTTCTGAAATTCCTAAAAGCCTCAGGCCAAACGCTGATGTTTCTGCTGTAGCGACATCTGTAGCAAATCCCTTGAATGCCTCTTCTTTTATTTGATCAACAAGTTCAGCAATTTTAGCTCTATCTTCTGGGGTTAAATCTCCTAAACCGAAAAACAAAGATATAACATCGGCTTGTGCGCCCGTTTCTCTACCTGCCGCTACTTCTGCCAAAGCTAGGAGAGCGTTGCCCTGTGCTTCGCCGGGAAGAATTGCTTCTGCCTCTGCCAAGACAATTTGCCCCAAAACTCTAGATTCTATTCCAAGAGTCTTTCCTAGAAGTCTTGTGATCTGAGCCTCAGCATCCTTTATTCTTGTGTCTATTGCGTCTTGGTCCTCAGCTTCATCCTCTGGTCTGAATGCGTCTGCAAATATTTTGCTGAAAGTTCCTCTAAGATCGTGCTCTTTATCAATTACATTTGTAAAGAATGCATCTGCTATTGACCCACCAATCAAGGCCCCTACTGGACCTCCTACCATAGCTCCAACAGCCGCGGCACCAATCTGTGCTCCTGCCCTATCAAAGTTTCCCTCAGAGAAGTTCCCACTTAAAGCGGCTAGTCCTCCTCCTATGGCTGCTCCCCCTACTCCTCCTGCTAATCCTCTTCCGAAAAATCTTCCGCCAAGTCCTCCAAGTGTCGCTGATGCTCCAAGTGCCCCTCTTCCCCCAATTCCTCTTCCTAATCTTGACCCAAGTGCTAGTCTAGCTCCTTCGAGTCTACCTCCGGGGGCTGGCTGTATACCCTCTAAAATACTCGACCCCAGAAAACTAGAAAACCTTGCACTTCTTCTCAAAACTAACAAGGCTGCCGACATCGCTAAGATGGCTGGTGTTGCCTTTCCTAAAATGCCTACAATTGTTGAGAAGACATCAATTAGACCTGTTATCCCCTCTACAGTTCCTCTTGCGGAATCTAGAAATCCTCCCTCCTCTCCTAAAACTCTTGATAATTCTGAGAAGGCATTGTTGAGATTCTGAACTGCGCTCTGGAGCGTGTCCATTTTAATTTCCAGAGCTTCTGCCGCATCTCCACTGGCGTTTGCACTAACAGCCGCCAGTTCTTGTACTCTGTTGTAGTTTTCAAGGAGAGCAGTAACCTGTGGTCCGCGTCGAGCGCCACCACCGATAACCTCTGCAATTTTGGCTAATTCCGAATCAGAAATTAGTCCTAGATTTTTTCTTTCGATAATGTCTTCTATAACTTCTGTAAAGAATCTCAGCTCTCCGTTGACATCTCTTACAGCGATACCAAACTTAGCGAGTTCTCTTGTTGAATTATCTCTCTGGAAGCCAGAAATAAAAGCTCTTACTGCGTTACCTGATTCCGTAGCAGAAAGCGTAGTTACTTCTGCCACAGCCGCGATAACGCCGTTTAGATTGTCTATGTCCAGACCGACATTTGCAGCCGCTGTAGAAGTAATTGCAAATGATTCTGCAAGTGTATGTAGGCTTACATTAGCTGCCTTGGATACAGCAACCCACTTATCCAGAAGGTCTGCTCCATCTGTTAGAGGTATATTTAACTGTCGTAATGCACCCACCAGAGTATCCATAGCAATCGCTTGGTCAATTCCAGCTAGTTTTGCTAAAAGCATAGAATCTCTTAGGACTGCTGTAGTTGCCGCCGCTCTTTCTGCGGGGTCAACGATATTAGCAGTTGCTCTTGCAGCTAATACATAACCGTCAACTACGCCCTCTGCACTAACTGCTAATTGTCTTGCAATATTGGCTGATTCCTCCCAAACAGTATTTAAACTAGTGGTAGTCTTCCCCAAAGTAACTTGAACATCTGCTAACTTAGCCTCTATCGCAACAGCTTCTTGCATTATTTGTGTAAGTCTTCTTATGGGTGCGTACACAATCGCAATTGCTATAGACCATTTAGCTACTTCAACAATGTCTCTTGCGATAGCTCCTGTAAAGGTTCTCAGCTGTCTCTGAGTACTCTTAAGTTCCTGTCCCCACCTGTTAGTAGTAACAACGGCTCTTTTAGTCAAGCCGTCTTGAGTTTGTATAGACGCAGTCCACCTGACGATTCCCCGGGAAGAATCTTCGGTAACATCACTAAGCTCATTCATGGTTAAACCGGCCTTACCTAAAGCCTTGTCAACAGATTCTAAAGCTCTTTGTCCTCCCGGTAAAATCGTAGAGTAATAATCTCTTTGTTGAGCAATAAGCTGGCCAATCTGGGGCTCTGTTTGTCCTCCTCCTAATGTGGATGGTATTCCTCTTAAACTTGCTTGGGGTCCTGTTGCGGTATTCCCAAATCCAAGTCTTCCCGTCGCCTGCACCGCCTTCATAGTTCTGAGGAATTGGTCTAATTGTGCTGTACTAAGACCAGCTTGTTTTCCAGCCAGCTTTAGTGAATCAGTGAATGCCTGAAAAGTTCCTGCGAGATTACTAAAACGAAGAATACCCGATTGGGCATTTAAACGTTTTAACGCATCCTCCAGAGGCTTCATATCGGCAGCCGCTAATGAAGACGCAGATGTCAGCTGAGTCAGAACTGTGACTAACGCTTGAATCTGCTGAACTGTTTGTTGCGTGGTAGGTGCCATTAACCAATATCCTCTTGTGCTATCGAGAACTGAATATCTTGTTCGGGTTCCTTTCTGTCAAAGACTTTATCTACCCATACCTCAAGTTCTTCTGACGTTCCCCACCATATAATTAACTCTGGCGGTCTTTTATCTTTGGGCAATTCTGACAAACTGTCTACCTGCTGTCTTTTTTTGACCACGAAGCTCATAGTCCAAGGAAGATCAATGGGGGTTTCAAACCCCGGAAACATTACTCTCCAATCTCCACCTGAGACTCCCCAAGCTGAGGCGACAGCGTTGCTTCGGGTAATTTTTTTAGTTCTGTCATTCCCAACTCAAGGTTTCTGTATCCATCCCTTAGTTGATTTTTTACTTCTGTAGCAAGGTCTTCGTACTTCGTAAATGTTCTGAAGTATCGTTTTGTATATTTTTCATCTTTATAAGTTGCATAAAATACAGACTTGTCGACAAAAGTTCTTGTCATCTCTTCTTGGCAAATATAATTTATAGTTAATTTTTTATATTCCTCAAAGAGATCATCGTCCGAAAGTTTCTTGAGACGTTTCTCTTCTATCTTTAGGAGTTTTTCTAATTCAGTGTCTACATTATCTCCAAACTCTTCCGGAAACAAGTCAACTTGTAGCTGATAATTTTCATGCTCTTCCAGCGAAGCATCAGAATCGGGCTCCGATGGAAATTTCACGATCACATTTCTTCTAGCGTCGCTCCCCAAATCTGTTAAAAGTAGGAGTTTTACACCCGCAACTATAGAGTCTCTGCTGGTAAATTTGATTCCACTTATAAAGGCATGGTACTCATCTGATTTCGTATCATTGAGAACAGCCCTTAATTCAGCACTTTGTCTCAGGGAATGAATTCTTGCCTTGCTAAGGTCTTTATCTCCAACTACCCTCATGTAAACCGTAGCGACTTCCTTTTGCTGTTGGTCTACAATCGGAACCTCGCCTCGCCAAAGAAATAGTTGAGAAATATCAACGTCATTCTTTTCTATATCCATCTTTCCTCCATATATTAAAAGGAGTCACAGGCAAATATCGCTACTCGCTGTGACCCCTTTTATAAGCCTTTTCGGTCTAATTTATTCAGTTACTTATGCTTTCGCCCCGTTGTAAACAAACAAAGCTCCGTCGTCTGATCTCCAGTCAATAGTCTGTTGAGCGTTGTCATTCACGTTGGCCGTGAAGCCTTCGCTCGTCATAGAAACTGCGGGCAGAAATACCGTTTTCAGAACAGCAAACGGTTCTGCACAGTCAGCGGGGTTTTGAAGTTTAACTTCCAGAGCTACGCCTGAGGCCGCACACTGCCCCATCGGAAATTCTGTATCAGATACATCAGAACCTGACAGAAGTGCCAACAGGTCGGTGTCAGTATCAAGAACTGTGATACTTCCAGTAACCTCAGGAACTTGATTTAGATAGCCGATAATTTGGCGACTACCCATCTCTCGGATAGGCTGAGAGTTAAAGTTTACATTAACACTCAAAGATTGAACTCTTTCCTGATCTGCCGCGGCAATATTAACAACTACATCCTTACCACGAATAGCGGCAGGAATAGTGTCGTCACTAATATCTGTCCAAGCATCACCGGAAGCCAGTGACTGGTAAACAACCATGATAACTTCAGCAGTGGCAGGTTCGTCGCCAGTATTGAAAGTCAAAGTTGTACCTGAGAGTTGGTATGTGCCATCTTCGGTAGGAGCACCTGAAACCTCTACTTGATATACTCCTGCCACGAGGACACTGATGGCATTATTGCCATCTTTTAGTTGCTTAAATGCTTCACTAATTGTATAAGTGGCACTTCCATCGCCAATTAGCCTATCGACAATTACGTCATTAGTAAACCATCGTTTGGTTGAGCCAACGGCTGTGTATTCCTCCGTGGAGTCACCATCAACAGTATAGTTGTAGGTGAAACTTTGGATAATACATCTGCGTAAATGAGCCGCTTTCACATATTGTGCTACGTTCTCGTCACGTATTCTTATAATAGCATCAACACTACGATCAAGGCCCGTTGCTACATTGAGTCCAGAACCAGCAACCCATCCAGATGTGCTAACTCCTGCTAGAGCCCCTACAACCTTGATCCCGGCATCCATTGCCTGAAAGGTCAAGGTTACATTAGGAACGTCTTTAGAAGTACCAGCGTGGAGCGGGTTTCCTAGTTCGTCAATAGTATTAACTGCTTGATCTGCTGTAGTATTAACTCTTTGAACACGCGATGCGAGGAAACTGTCGTGAGCACCTACGATCTCAAGCTCAACTTGTTTTGATGGGATTGACAGTCTCTTTGCCATTTAGTAATTCCTCCTAGGGAGTTGATTGGTGATAAACCGTTGAGAATATAATGCCTATTCTCCAATATAATTTTTCCTGAATATCTGGAAAGATTATTACTGGTGTAGCACGTATATCTCTAACGTCTAATGCACCTAGTTGAGTAGGAGATACATCGGGGGGAAAGCCCTCGTCGTAATCGAAGACTGGAATCCCGTTTTCGAGTTTGTCTATAATCAAATATCCAAACTCATCTCTTTGGGCTTTCTGTTGAGCAAATACATCAATTGTCCACAACCGATTTTTTCTTCCTACTCTGTTACCTAGTTCAAAAATTATAGGGCTGATATCTAGAGCCTCTATTGATACTGTTGGTAAATCTAGTTCTTTATCAGGAAAACCGTCTTCGATATTCACAAAATCAAAAAGTCCGAAGACATCATCCTTTAAGAAATAATAAATACTTAGGTCTTGCTTTCGAAGAATATTCACTAGCCTATTCTCCTAACACCTAGTTGTCCAGCAGGAGTTACATTTAGCCTGAAACTCCCTGCCGCCGCTTCGAACCTTGCCAGTTCTTGTCCCGGTACATATGCATCGGGGTTCCGTAAAAATGCGTCTACTTCCTCAGAAACAGCGTTCGTAAACTCATCTGTGATCCTTATTATTTCCTGTCGATAAAGCGCATCTATCTGGCTCTCAGCTGTTCTTATAAAGTGGGTAGGTCTAACTACCGGATAAGCAGGTCCCTGTGCTGTATTACCAAAATTAAGCCATAGCCAATAAGGAGCCTTGCTTCCCCAGAACTGTAGTCTCCTATCAATCGTTTCTTCATATTTTATTATACCATAACCAACATAATCAAAGGGAGATTTCTGCCCTGATATACCTACATTTTTCTTGAAAAGTCTAGGTCGTTTTAATCCTTCCCTAGCAGGTCTGTAAATTCTTTCCCTCCAAAAGTCGAGTGCCTTTCCTCGATCCAACTTCCCCAAGTTAAGAGATGCTCTGGCGGCCGCTATCCCCGTTTGTAAGTCTCCCCAATCTCCTGCTATCCTTATAGCCCCTCCATAAATATCTACCTTGTCTTTAGTAATAGTAATTATTCCCGGCCTAGAAAATACATCAAGTAGTCTATTACTAAATTCAGGCAAAGAGTACTCTTCGGATTCTGCTATTGCACTTCTTAGTGTTCCCAATAAAATACCATAGGCATCATCCATTATTTCACTCGCTACCATTCCAGCAAATAGTGCTGTGCTTCCCTCAAAATCTGAAAGTTTCCTAGCGAGTTTAGCAGAATTTTTGCTTATAGCTGTTAGACTGGCCTGAAATTCCGGTAGGCCCACTAAAAAATACCCTCAATATTTCCAAACAGTGTTACGAATACCGATCTTGTATAATCATTCATAGTATCAAGTATGATCTTCCGCACCATCAAAAATGCTTCTGAATCTTTATCCAACACTTCTTCTACTTCATCTAAAGCATTAGCCATATATCTTTTGTTCTTTTTTTGAATGAAGTTAATGATGTCAAACATATTGAGTCCATCAATAACAACTGTCCCTCCAATCCCTTCTTGATGCCCATCTGTATCACCCATTTTATTCCTCCTGTTCGAGCGTTACCAAGATTCTATTTAGGCTTGGAACGCCCCTATAGTCCACCGACTTCTTTACGAGAGTCTTCCCGTCCACAACATAGCTCTTTGAATTATCTACAGCACTTAGATTTGCTACTGTATGCTTTATTTGAATTAGGCAGTCCCCCTCCAATACTCTACCGCCTACCTCCCATATGGGGGTTTCTGCCTGACCCCAATTAACATGGGCTAAAACGGTATAACCAGAGAGAGTGTTTATAAAGTAAAACCCACTACAGATTACACAATCAAATTGATTCGTTGAAAGACCAGTTACAGGATCGAGACTACATCCAGATGCGGGGCATGGAGTACCACTTACGGTAACGTTTATTAAAACGTTCCTTCCAATTGCCGCTCTGATGCTGTCAACCGTGTCTCCTGTGTCTGATGGCCAAGTTATCGTAGGCATTATTCCTTCAATACTGTTTGAAATAATTTATTAAACTGTTTGGCGACTGACTTCCACGTATACTCGTCTCTTTGTGTAACTTGAAATGCCTTGTCGGACATTTCTTCTAGATATTGAGGATCATCATAAAACTTCTGCAAGACATCAGCAACGGACTCAGGGGTTACAAATCCTCCTTCTGTGAGGATTTTTTCTGTCGTCATCCAGTGATCAATTTCCATGTACTCTGCGGCATCACCCCAAATTTCCGGTTGCGAAGAGTGTCTGGGAACTATTTGAGCGGCCCCTGTAGCGGCGTGCTCAAAGCTAATAAGCCCCCAACCCTCACCAACAGATGTATTGATGCCTACATCACAAGCATTATAAATCTCATTCATTCTAGCATCAGTTACGCTAGGCATAACTGGAGAGTCTGATGAAATAATCAGCCTATCATCAATTCCATACCTTTCCGCCAAGTTGACTATATTCCATCCCATGTCGTCTACACCCATATGTAAATAGAGTTTTACATTGCTTGGTTTATCTTTAGCAAATTTAGAAAAGCCCTTCATCGTTACGTCAATTCGCTTTCTGGGTTGGTTCCTATTGGCGTTTAATACAATAAAGCTATTTACAAAATCTTCTTCGTTTGGATATACTCTCCTCTTAGCATTGACCCTTCCACTCATTATTTCCTTGCCGCCTCTGTCTGTTACAGAGGGCAACTTATAAAATGTCTTGCGGTCTACCCCATGAGGAATTACTTCAATGGGAGGGAAGTATCCGTCCTCGTTTTCTACTTCATTCTTTTCTATAAATCTCGCCCAATCCTTTACGGAGTTTTCAAGAACTCCCTTAGCGAATTCAGTATAGACAGCTACCCTGTTAACGCTATTGATCTCTGTTATCCATCGCCACTCAATCGGTTCGGCATCAACGGGGGAGTAGGTAACTACCTTGAAACCCCTGTCCATAAACTTCCGAATCTCATTCATATAGATTGGAAGCACCCAAATGTCGTTCAGAATGAATACGAGCTTGGGTTCAAGAGCGTCTAGGAGACTTGCTATTCTTTGAACTCCATAGATATCTCCAATGTTATAACTACCTCCCGGAATTGCAGGGTAGATATTTACTTTATACGGATGAGGATCGCCTCTGTAATTGACCCCTAGGTGGTGAATATCATACTTGCCTTGCGGTAGATTTTCAAAGATTCCGTGCATTACTCTCGCAAATCCAGTAGTTGCTACCGCATCCCCGATTACCAAAATCGTTGTCTTATCTCTTGCCATTTTTCCTCTCCTTGCCTAAAAGATCAAACCGCCCTGCTCAAGTCGTCAAACGCTTGAGGGTGAACAGGGCGGCACTCCCGAATTGTCTTTACAAAAGAAAGCTACCGCGTTCGCCATTAAGCCCCTCTCTAGCTTGCTCTTGTGTCTGTTAGTCATGTTCATATGGATTATCCAAAAATCCCGGCAGGTGGCCTTTTACAGGCTGTGCCAGTCTCTTCCCTCTCTCAGGGAGTATTGAGTTTAGTTCATCAAGGTCACGTTCTAGTGATCTATCTTTGGACCGACTCCCTTCAAGATTGGAATAAGCAATCTCAGCGTCACGCCAAGACGCAAAATTCCATGATTGGTTTTCAAGTGAGCCCTCTTTTACAACGATGGCTGACATTAAAATAAATGGTCTAACGTCTCCTCTTTGCACTACTGGAGGTTCCTTGAATAAAAATCTATGGTTAGGATTTCTATAAATATCATTGTTATCATTCAATAGATACTTATAGTTCCATCTGGGCATCAGTGCCTCTGATGCAGAAATTAAAGCTACTCTTAGCCACTCATCCATATAGCGGTAGTCGTCGGGATCAGTATCGCCCAAATGTAATCTCAACTGTTCTACATACTCAAATAGATTAGTTACTAAAGTGGCCATTATTTAGCTTCCGGTTCATCTTCTTCTGTACTACCAAATTCCAATTCAGCTTGCCGCGCTTTAATTACATCAGTGATCTTCTCTGACTTTTCTAACTCTTCTGCTTTCAATAAAAATCTATAGACTGGAGCAGGAGATGTAAACTTGTTGAGCTGATTTTTCAAAGCCATGAAAGGCTTGTTCAGAATTTCTGTAATCATTTCATCAGAAATTTCATT
>SDBT01002624.1_pt1 | contig 31618 bp, 22 predicted proteins | sample 2277101 | NCBI WGS metagenome assembly SDBT01 (sample SAMN10404973, study PRJNA504765) | marine sediment metagenome | isolation source: marine sediment core GS10_PC15, 103 cmbsf | place: Arctic Ocean: Southern Knipovich Ridge | collected 2010 | reverse complement strand
CACAGATATATATACGCAATACATATCTGTAACCACTGGATTCCAGCCTTCGCTGGAATGACAATCTGAGCGTGTCCCACCTATGAATGGGAGACGCTCGCACGAGAGGAGGTGAATAGTTACGATGTTTTCTATTCTCTGCATATTTGGTTTTACTTCTCCTGTGAGTCAGCATAAGTACCTATCTTCACAAATGTTTCCTCACCAAGCGCCCAAGCCCTCAAGTTAGCAAGCCTTTCTCCGCTGTCACCGTGTTCTGGATGATTAAATGCCCCTTCCAGAATGTCACATGGTACATCATCACACAACCCACAGTGTTTTAGCTCTTTTTCACTGCAACACTTGGCCACCTGGCATTCACCATAGAACATATTTCCTTTGGCAACCTGGCAGGTGGGGCAATTTACTTGCTCGCGGTAGCTGCATTCACCGCAATAGTCGCCGCACATAGAAATCAGCTTCATGTCCATGACATTTTCTCCTCTGGGGTTATCTTAACTTTGTCACATTAGGTCGCGATCACGTCGTAGCCCAACTTTCTAAGTTGGCAATCCGGCAACCCAGCGTTGGGAACCAAGATAGAATCTTGGGCTACGGATAAATATGCCAAAGTCAAGTTGCTACCGATAGAAATCAGGAATGGCCGGGCACAGTGAAGGAATCGTTAGTTTTCCGACACCACTCGCTCAGTAGCTTTCTGTGTTCCTCTAGGACGCCTCTATACTCCTCGTTGTCAGCGAGATTAGTCATTTCGCCAGGATCTTTCTCCACATCGGTGAGTTGCTCCAGTCGTTTTCCTGTGTCATACGCGATATATTTATATCTATCTGTGCGCACCATGCGAGCTTTAGGCCATTTATCTTCACCCACAATGCACCCGGTGGTAAAACTGGTCTCCGAGACTATGTATTCCCTGGACGTTTCTGGCTCGCGACCTTCTGCCCGGGGTCGGGCGCTCTTTCCGAGGCAGCCCTCCGGCGTATCAACTCCGACGTAATCACAGATGGTCGGCACCAGATCCAGAGTGGCTGACGCCAGGTGATGGTCCACTTTGCCAGCCTTTGTAACTCCCTTTTGCGAAACGATAAATGGAACTTTCGCTGATTCATCGTAGAGCGACCACTTCTGATTCCAGTGATGCCTGCTGTGGCCATCGCCGTGATCGCTGGAGAAGATAACAACGGTATTCTCCTCCTGTCCGGACTCCCTCAATGCCTTCAGGACTTTCCCGATCAGCCGATCTACCTTCTCAACGAGGCGGTAATATCCCCACTGGTATTCACGGAATTGCTTATCATTCCAGAAGTATGATCTGTAGATTCTTGCCGATTGCTCCTTCTGCCAGACGCGCAGATAATCCGGTTCCTTTTCCGGGATAGGATAGTTGTCTGGCAAGGGCGGAAGCTCGCCCTCCGGCGGAACAGGCGGGATAGGCCCGTCGAACTCCCTCAAATCCTCTTCCCGGGCTAACTGGCAGCAATCGTGCGGGTTAAGCAGTGATACCACCAAAAAGAAGGGCTTCTCATGATTCTGCATCAGGAAATTCTCAGCCAGTTGCGCGCGCTTTGAGTCATTACCGTGTCCGCCGGGAGACTCCACAATTGCGAATCCATGCTCTTCAGTTCTCGACGTCGGGATAGTCTTATGCCATTTGCCGACGTAGTGGCAATTGTAGCCAACCTCGCCAACGAGCCTCCCAATAAGCGGGAATGGAAACGGGGCCTGACTAACTTTGCAGTTGCCAAACACGCCAGACTCATGCGGCATACGACCTGAAAACATGCTCACGCGGGCGGGAACGCATAGCGGAAAGCTGCAATAGGCGTTGTCGAATCGAACGCCTGTGGCTGCGATACTGTCCACAGCGGGAGTGCTTAGATATTGGTTACCCGCGCAACTCATGGCATCGGCAGACTGTTGATCAGTCATGATATAGAGAATATTTGGCCTTTGCTGTTGCGGTTCGCCGTATGCCCATCTTGAGGTGAGTGCTGCCAGCGTACCAGCGCCCATCGCTTTCAAAAAAGTTCTTCTTCGCATAATCCTTTTCATTTCCTTCCCACAGTGACCATAGTATACCGGGTGGTGTCTAAGTATCGGTTTGCCGCCTCGATGATGCCCTGCTTTGTGACGGTGTTAATCTTCTGGATGGATTCATCAATAGACTCAATTTCGTATAATAAAGCCTCAATGCCAAAGATCCCCGCCACGTATAGATTGGTCTCACACTGTCTGGTTAGTGTACCTTCATAGAGCCTCCTGGCGGCCTCTAATTCCACATCGCTCACTGGCTCAGTTCTTAACTGCTCCCATTCTTCCAATATCAGGGATTCGACTGTTGAGACGTTTTCAGGGCTGCACGCGGTGCAAATGGCAAAACAGCCCGTATCCTCATACATGGCTGCCACAGAATATACAGAATAGACGTGTTTTTCCTCCCCTCGCAGCCTTCGGGAAAGTCTTGAGCTTCCGCCTGATCCGAGTATTCTGTCTATAAGCTTCACGGCATATCTATCCTCATCCTGCATATTTGCTGCCTGCACACCCATTATAATATACGTTTGGTGAATATCCCTCTCGATGTGTGCTGTGCGCTTCCATGGCTGTGGTTCGGATACAGGCAATGGCCGCAATTCATCTCCGGCTGGCAGGTCTGAAAACTTCCGTGATATTTGCTCTATGACAAAATCATGATCCATATCTCCGCAAACGGAGACCACCATATTGCGCGCGGTGTACCGCTGACGATAGAAATTCAGCGCCTCCTCATACTCCATATCCCGAAGAGATACAAGATCGCCCAGCGTCGGCCTCCGAATGGGATTTTCAAGCCAGAGCGTCTCCGAGAACAGATCCCACAAAACGCCTTTAGTGTCCTGCGCTTCCCCTATTTCTTCTACTATGACGAGCTTCTCTTTCAGAAATGTCAGGGGATCAAATACGGGGTTGGTAATTACGTCGGCGAGTACATCCAGACCTGTTTCCAGATACCTATCCATTGTTACAGAGCAGAAGGTGGCATACTCTTTGGTGGTATTGGCTTGAATGATACCACCCAGGGATTCGATATCGCTGTAAATCTGGTGTGAACTGCGATTGGCTGTTCCCGTAAAGAGTATGTGTTCAACGAAATGAGCCTTGCCCGGATGCTGACCATCGTATCTGCTGCCAGCGCGGACGTAGACCCTCACAGCAGTTATCATCCTGCTGGGACGACGTATGGTGACCACGCGGAGGCCATTTTTCAGTGTCGTTACTCGATAATCCAGCATCTAGCATCTAGCATCCAGCATCAAGTATCCAGCCACTCCATCTCTATGGGATCTTCTCTGGGTTTGCAGATACCGCAGTATAGAGCATCTGCCACTACAATACTCTTTAATATATTCTCCTTATCCCTATACATTGCCAGGATATTGGGCATAGTTTGATGATGCTCCTTACATATCCCTCTTCCGCAAAATACGCACGTTCCATACGCTGGTCTTTCACAGTGCCAACAATTCATGATTCGTTCCCAAATAAATCTGATTTCAATACAGGCTCCGCCCACTCAACCAACAGCTTTCGGATAGACTTTCAGTCCTGCTGGTTTGGCGTCTGAAGTTATACCATTCGTTAGCAGGGAATCGGATCACCGACTTGACTTTGAGTGAGATGATCCAGTCGATGTAAAGGATAGCAGTGTCACTCTTCTTGGTCACTTAAATCAGGAGATTCATAGTAAGCAATAGTTGCCTTTAGTTGATCTGATAGACCATAGATATCATTCAGATTATCAATGGGCACTCTTTCTTTCTCTTTATTTTCACCAAAGAGTGAAATATATTTCTGAGATCTATTAAAATGCAATCTGCATATTGGTTGGCGGTTGGTATCATCAAGCAGAATCCCGAAATAGCTAAGAGTGTCTCGATGTGCTACGCGATCAGGATCAACAACTTCCCGGAGGATTGATTTTACGATAAAAAATCCCTCCAATTCTTCTTCAGTCGTTACAATTCGACTTTTGAGATCAAGTTTCTCATCGGGAGGTAAATCGTCAGCTTCTTCGCTCACATTTTCAGAAGGAGAGCCATCTCCTGCAAGTGCTGAAGCCAAACGTTTGTTAATTTGCTCGTTGAGAAATTGGTGCAAAGCCCGCTTAGTGATGTCAATGAATTGCTCTCTTACGGCTTTAGTTTTTAACCCCGTATATACGCGAGATAAAACAAATTGCACAAAATCCTCGGATGGTACCTCTAATTGCTCTGCCATGATCCGCTTTATTTCCTTCGTATATTTGAGGTCGCTTGCGGCCGTTAACATTTCATCGAGATCGAAAGCGGGTTTAGTGAAGCGCTTTAACTCATGAGCCAAAGGTTCTTGAATATTCAACATATCCAATTCCATAAATGGCTTTTGATCCATCTTATTCGGATTTTCCAAATCTGTATAAAACCGATAGATTATCCCATTGGTTAATATAGCAACCCGCGTTTCTGTTACTGAAAAATAGCGAAAAAGCTGCGACGAGTGGGGATCTCCAAGATCAACCCCGCACTTTTTGCACTCAATGAGCATAATGACCTGGCCATCTTTTAGAATAGCATAGTCAACCTTTTCGCCTTGTTTGATTCCAGCATCAGCCACGTATTCAGGAACAACCTCAGTTGGATCAAAGACATTATAACCAAGCGCGCTAATAAATGGCATGACAAATGCCATTTTGGTCGCTTCCTCAGTCTTGATAACATCCATTTGTTTCCGTATTTTCTTAGAGAGTGTTTCGAGTTGCTCAATAAAATCCATCGGTGCACCTCCCATAGAATCATATCATATCAAATCAAATTTAGGATGAAATAATGGTATAACCCTCCTGTAAAAATAATCAGGTAACACATATCTTCTTGAGAAGCTTGAACTGATCCAGCACTTTTCCGGAACCCATGACTACGCTTCTCAGCGGATCTTTGGCTCTGTATACCTTCAGGCCTGTTTCTTCCGCTATGCGTCTGTCCAATCCTCTTACGAGGGAGCCGCCGCCGGTTATCATAACACCTGTGTCGTAGATGTCTGCCGCCAGTTCTGCCGACGTCTGCTCCAGCGCGCGGTTTATCACGTCCACGATGGCTTGGACAGGTCCCTTCAATGCCTCACGAATTTCATCATCGTTTACTACTACCGCTTTGGGGACACCTGTTACCAGATCCTTTCCGCGCGCGGTGAATGTCATTTTCTCCTTTAAGGGAGCCGCTGATCCTATTTTGATCTTGATGTTTTCAGCTTCATACGGGCCAATTACGAGCTTATGTTCACTCTGGATGTAACTTGCTATAGCTTCATCCATTTCATCGCCAGCGCCGCGGAGCGATTCCTGATAGGCTGTGGCTGACAGCGAGATCACCGCCGCTTCCGTTGTGCCACCTCCGATGTCTACCACCATACTGCCTTTAGGACTTTCCACCGGCAGATTAGCTCCCACTGCGGCAGCCATAGGTTCCTCTATGAGATAAACCTTTCGTGCTCCAGACAGTCTGGCCGAGTCTATAACAGCCTTTTTTTCCACTGGGGTGATACCCGAAGGTATGCAGACTATAAGCCGTGGATGTATCATTTTCTTGCGTCTGTATACCTTGCTGAGAAAATGTGAGATCATCATCCTTGTGACGTGGAAATCTGCGATCACACCGTCTTTCATGGGTCTTATAGCAATCAGGTTATCCGGCGTCCTGCCATACATCCGCTTGGCTTCTCTGCCCACTGCTACAGGCTTTTCAGTCCTCCTGTCGATGACAACAACGGAAGGCTCGTCAAGAACAACGCCCTCTTTTTTCACGTAGATCAACGTGTTAGCTGTGCCCAGATCCATAGCCAGGTCTTTTGAGAAGAAGCTTAGAAGTCGCTCAGATAATGGCATGAGTTCCTCCTCCAGGTCCGTAATCAGTTCGGTTCAGGAACAAATACTGTTGGCGAATTCACCTAACGGGACTGGAAAGTCCCGACTATCGGTAATAATGAATCCCCATTGACCGATAGCTGGGGTTTTCCAACCCCGACCGAATAGCAATTCCGAGTCCACAAGCAGTATATGTAATAGGTTCAATCAACGGCATTGCCATCACCCGGACATCAGGCTAAGAGCAGAATACGAAGAGCATTATTTATCAGATCATTACACGACCTGCTGTTCTGCGGAAATGTAGAAACGCCAATACTAACGGAAATATTTACACCATAGCTCGGCGGAATAAACGTGGGGTTTTCTATCGTTCTCCGGATTCTCTCGGCAATAAACATCCCCCGCTCCATGGAAATGCCTGGCAAAATCAGTGCGAATTCGTCAGAGCCACACCGCGCTGCGCTGACATTATCATCCACGCTCAATTCTGACAGAAGTTTGGCGATCCTTCTTAAAATCTCATTCCCCGTCTCATAGCCCGAACGACGGTTAATCTCCCCAAAATTGTCGAGATCCATGATCATCAGCGACAATTGCCGGCGCTTCTCACTTGCCTCCTGAAATGCCAGTTCCAGACGTTCCCGGAATCCCGAAAAATTGTATAGGCCAGTCAGGCCATCGACGGTTGTTGATAAGCTGTGCGTTTTTTCCTGAGCTTTTGCGTTAGCTATGGCCAGAGAGGCACTGCTGGCTATAATTGAGATCATTCGCAGGTCTCTTTGATTAAAGGAATACTCACTGCTATCCACAAGGCATATAATTCCCAGAACATGGTCTTTGGTCAATAACGGTACGCCCAGGAAGGATCTTACTCGGCCTACTGGTCTGGGAAAAGCAAAAGCAGATCCCAGATTTCCCTGCCTGTTGTGCAAAAGAGACGGTTCTCTGTCTCTTATAACACGCCCGGCAAGACCATCCTGATCTGTAAATGTCATGCCTATTACATTCCGATGGCTATTAGCAAGTTCAATGCGGAATTCTCCATCTTCACCATCTACTTTCAGACACAGGAAGTGACTATTACATTCCACCAATTCGGCAACCGAATCGAAAGTAAATTCCAGAATAGACTCTACGTTGTCAATGGACACGATTTGGGAAGAAAAGTTATGCAGAAAGGAAACATCAGATGTCTCAATATCCACGAATTTCATCACTCTAAGATTATTCAATAGATCGGCGAATTGCTTCGTGAACAGATTCAGCACTTTCTGATCTTTGATTGCGAAAACGAGGGATTTTTTGCTGTCTATGCAGAGCACACCCTCTAAAATCCCTTCCCCTATAACAGGTACGGCACAGAAGGATTTTATGTCTTCATTCCGGGAATATATTCCCAACATCCTGCTATCGCGATCGGAGAACTTTGAAAGGTCGAATGGCCTCATACTCTCCGCTACCCGCCCTATAGGGCCTGCGCCGAAAGGTATGGAAGCATCAGCAATCACATTATCACTCAGGGAGTAGAAATGGAACATTTTCAGCATCTTCTTTTGATGATCAGCCAGAAGAAATGCCGTTGTATATGCGTCAGTGGCACTGCTAACGAGTTTTATCAACTCATCAATATCTGCTCCGATCTTCATCGTATGCTTACCCCAAATTCGCCCTGAATATTGCTCTGTTATTTGGCCAAAGCAACCTGTAATCCAGCTTCTGCAAACGTATACACCAATAACCAAAGAGCATGACATTCCATGCCACAGTGGATGCTGTTGGCGAATTCATTTACAGCCGAAGTGGGAAACGAGTACCACAAGCTACCAGCTTGTTCTTACCAACCAAATTTTTCAAAACGAGCAAGCTGCACGTTCTATGAGGGAATTCGCCAACAGTATCCACAGTGAAACACACCACAATTGATAATATAAAGCATTTTGAATAAGAGGTTTTATTGAGATAGAGCATATCATTTCTGTGTGGCGGTGTCAAGGGTTTTTCCATCCTGCGGTGAGAGTGAACCATCCAAATCGCCATCTATTCCGACTCCAGGCAGGGAAATGCACGCTCCATATCCCGCCTTCATCAATTTGGCATTGACATAAACCGGCATCAGAGATAAAATTCATATTGACAGCAGCGATTTATTGTATTGTGGAAAGGAGGTGTGTAGTAATGACGAGAACTATAGTGACAGGTATTTGTGTATTTATGTTCCTTCTCTCAGAAGCTTCTAGACACCTGAAACCATCGTTGTAGTATTAACAAATGCTTAAATTCTAATTCTATAATACGGTAAAAAAACGAATGAACGTATACAAACACGCCGCCGCTTCCCTCACACTGAGCGCATTTCTTCTAATCACCTTTAAGAATCTGCAAATGTCTGTTGCGTGCCTTCTGACTGGTGTCCTTATAGACGTCGACCATATATTCGACTACTACGTAAATCACGAACTGAGGAACAGATTCAGGTGCCTGCGCCATCCTCTAAGACTTTTCAGATTGCTATGGACCAATAGTATCAAATCCGATCCAACCTATGGACTAGTTAAAGCCTTACACAGTCTGGAATTATTGATCCCGGCGTTGCTCCTCTATGCCTTTGGGGTGTGGAATGACATAGCTACAGGTATACTCATAGGGTTTGCAGCGCATTTAATCATGGACATTCTGCCGTTGGGGCATATAGGGCCTATATCCATTATTTATAAAGTGAAAAACGGGTTCCCCATAAGTGTAGATATAATGAAACTGCGGCTGTCCAGGATCGGAAGAGACGTGGGCAAATGTCAGGTCTGCGGCATTCGTGGCGAAACAATTCCCCACAAGCACAAGTTTTGGTACGCCGGATTCACAAAAAGGCGTCTGAATAGAATAATGATATTGTGCTTGGACTGCTATGATCGGATAGAACGTGGAGAGAATTAACAATGCTACAGGGCTTATAAGTGCCCCGTATGACATAATATTAGCGTTATCTGGAGAATCAAAACTGATATGGGCATTTCCCCTGAATCAAATGAAACATCTCAGCAGAATTCTGTAACCAGCGAATATGAAAGGCGGAATTTTCGCCTTGCCCTCCTTAATGGCATTTTCTCGCGCATCGGATTTCGATTTGTCGATTCAAGCATGGTTCTTGCTGCTTTTGTCAAAGATTTAACCAACTCGGATATATTTGTGGGATTGACAAGCTCCACCATGCGCGCAGGCTGGATGTGGCCCCAGTTGCTCATGTCCAGTTTGCTGGAACATCGCTCACGCAAAATGCCATTCTACATCCTGGGGGTCACTTTACGCACTATCGCATGGATGCTTATCGTAATTCTGACATTACTCATCGGCGCTCGTAATTATGCTTTGCTATTCGTTTGCTTCTACTCCCTATATTTCGTAGCCAGTTCATCTATGGGCATCTCCACCCTTCCGTTTAGCGACATCCTGGCTAAATCCATCCCGGTTCGGAAACGCACGAGACTGTTTAGTATTCGGCAGCTTATAGGCGGCATTTTCGGCATAGGTGTGGGATTCCTGGTCAGACACATCCTGAGCGATGGGTTCCATCTTGCCTTTCCTCACAATTACGCCGTTATATTTGGGATGGCCACGTTGATGATGATAGGTGGCTCCATCTCTTTCATGTTTGCCAAAGAGCCGATCCATCCAGTCCGAGATGAGAAGCGACCGTTCTGGCAGCATCTGAAGCGCGGTCCACATTTTCTGAGGACGGATCGCGATTACAGATTTTTCCTGCTTTTCAGAATGACCTCCACATTTGGGGGCATGTGTACCCCTTTTTATATTCTCTATGCTCGCGATCTTATGGGCATTTCTGACTCGACCATCGGTTCATTTATCGCGGTAGGGGCGGCTAGTGCGGTACTCTCCAACATTCTGTGGATATATATAGGTGAGAAATACGGAAGCAAGTCACTCCTGATCGTGACCCAGTCTCTTGCTTGCGCTGCGCCGCTTATCGCGGCTTCCACAAAATACATATCGCCATCTCACCAGATTACGTATTATTTTCTGGTGTTCATAGTAAGCCGAGCCTACATGAATGGCGGTATCATTGCCTACATGACCTACAGTCTGAATCTGGCGCCCAGCAAGAGTCGTCCCACATATCTTGGATTCCTCAACACGCTTATGTTTCCTATGAGTTTCGTTCCCGTTCTGGCAGGTGCATTGCTAAAGATCATGCCCTATGAACCGGTGTTTCTTCTGGCCTCCAGTATGGCAGGGCTGGCAGTCTATGTTGCCATCAATCTCTCGAATGTTGATAAACGGGACGATATCGAGTCGAAAGACGACTGATGATCAAGAAACCGACGACATGAACTTCTTCAGTTTTCCAGCATATTTCCTGTCCATTCTAGCGTGCATGTGAACCATATTACCGCTGAACTTCCGCTCCAGGACTTTTCCGTGGTTATACACGTAATTGACTATCTGGCCATCTTTTTGTGGAATATCAACGTGGATATCCACCTCATCTTCTGAGGCTACTTCCAGAAGTTTAGCTTTCAGGTCGTCCAATCCCTCGCCCGAAAGCGCAGAGATCTCCACATTATTGGGATATTTACTTCTGAGGATCGCCAATTCTGTCATATCTTCCAGCCTGTCGATTTTATTAAAAGCCATCAGCATGGGCTTATCAAGAGCGTCAAGCTCTTTCAGCACCTCCTCCACTGCGAGGATTTGCTCCTGTACGTTAGGCTGGCTGGTATCCACTACATGCAGGAGTAGGCGTGACGCATTCACTTCCTCCAGCGTGGCACGGAACGACGCGATCAAGCTGTGTGGCAGCCCCCTGATGAACCCCACTGTATCGGTGATCAGTGCATCATGATTCTCAGATAGATAAACTGCGCGGGTAGTAGAATCCAGTGTGGTGAAGAGCTTGTCATCCGTGTATAGATTTTCATCGGCAAGAGCGTTAAGGAGAGTGGACTTGCCTGCATTGGTGTACCCTACTAGAGCTATAGTGAGCATATCTTCCCTGTTATGCCGCTCCAGTTGGCGATTGTGTCTGATCTTCTCCAGCGAACGCTTCATATGAGACATCCGTACCCTGATCAATCGTCTGTCGATATCCAACTGCTTCTCACCGGGGCCGCGTGTGCCAATGCCGCCACTGCGAGTTCCAGCGCCGGATACCTGGCGGGATAGATGTGTCCACAGCCGCGTAAGCCTGGGCAACTGATATTCAAGCTGTGCCAGTTCCACTTCCAGCATAGCTTCTTTAGTGCGCGCATGTAGCGCGAAGATGTCCAGTATAAGGCGTGTTCTGTCGATAACCTTGCCGTCGATCATCTCTTCCAGATTGCGCGTCTGAGCCGGAGATAAATCCACATCAAAGATCACGCACGATGCGTCTGAAGCCTTGTGCATGGTAGCGATTTCTTCCGCCTTGCCTTTACCCACGAAATATGTGGCGTCAGGACGCTTACGAAGCTGGATCACTCTGTCTATCACTTCCGAACCGGCTGTATCAGCCAAACGAGTAAGCTCATCCAGCGATTCATCAACATCGCTTATATCCATACCTGATAGTCCAACACCTACTAGTAACGCCCTCTCAACGAATTCAGAATTATCCGCAACTTGATCCATGTGACCTCCTCTGACAACTGATTCTCAAGTAATCTTCTCAATATATACACCGTATATTAATACGAGTTTTTCAGTTGCGGCTGAGATTTGCTGAGTAGAACATGCTGCCAGCTTGTTCCGGAACTCGATTAGCATTTCTGAACGAGCAAGCTGCACGTTCTACTTCTCTAACTGAAAAACTCGTAATATTAAGACGAAATATCTATCAGCAAAGTTTACGATTTCCACGCCGCTACCTTTTTACTTGTAGTATTAAGAAACTGCTGATAGAATATTATCAGGGAGGATAATCCTTGAACATGAGAGATTACCTGTATCATTCAGCATATACTAAGATTATAATAAAATCGGCGCTTTTGCTTCTGGCTTTTGTATTTGTCTTCAGCGTTCGGGCAGAAACATGGTCATCTATTGAGAGCGAGCACTTCGTCGTCAAGTTTACTGGAAGCCAGGGCACAGCTCAGGATATTCAGAAGATCGCCGAAAAATTTTATCCGAAAGTTACCAGAGATCTGGGATACTCAGCCGGAAGAAAGATAACCATTTGGTTCTACCGATCTCAGAAAGAGTTCAATCGAGCTGCCGGCGCACCCATGCAGGACTGGGCTGTAGGCTACGCCTATCCTCTAAGCGCCCGGATCGTTATCCGCGATCCACCTGATCTGGAAAACAAGAGGATGAACCTATCACGCCTCGTAAAGCACGAGATCGCCCACGTTATCTTCGGTCTGTGCATCGGACCAAACCTCAAATATGTCCCCAGATGGTTCAACGAGGGGGTGGCAATGTATGAAGCGGGGGAGTGGTCTTACGGTCAGGATTGGGCAATGCTCACAGCAACATTGGGCAATTCGCTCATTCCATTATATGAGCTTTCGGAAGATTTCCCACCAAACAAAACTCGCGCGCAGATGGCCTATGCCCAGAGTTGTAGCATTATCACCTTCATGGTCAAGGAATATGGAATTGAGTCTCTCAGGGAGTGCATACATCTGATAGCGGAAGGTAGAGGGATTAATGAGGCGATGGCTGGCGCCATTGGTATTAATACGCTTGATCTGGAAGGGCGATGGTTAAAGAGCCTCAGAAGCCGCTATAAGTGGATTTCTCTGCTCAGTAGCTGGGTCGTCCTCTGGGGATTTATAACGTTTCTGGTTATAGTAGCTTATTGGTGGCGCAGATCGAAAAACCGGCGGATAATCGAACAATGGGAGGAAGAGGAACGATGGGCTGAGTTTGAGGAAGACGAAGATTCGGAATCGACCTGGCTCTAAACAATATATGGGCGGGGGATCACGCGAAATAGTGTGGCAGGGGCAGTTTCTGTTAAAGATAACAGCTCATGTTGCCGATAGGTATACGGAGTAGCTCCTGCCAGGCTGTCATGGGTATATTACATGGCAGGAAAATTCAGGGAGCGTATACTCCAAAGAAATTTAACTGCCGTTTGAACATATCAAGGGCGTAGCGCGATAACCAGCCGATCTGAATCGACCAGGAGAGCGTTAGGGGTAGTGGCTTTCTTGAAAGATATTGCAGATTAGCTCATATCCTCTGGAGAAATCCAGGCTGCGCCCTCTCATTTATAACGATTGGTAAATACCAAAGTGCCTATCAGTTGTATTCTGCATAGCTATACGCACAACAAGGCCCAAATGGTAATGGGAACGGAAGCGGAAGCCTTATGATACTGATCTCCTCTTCCTCGTCGTCCGCAAACAAGCTCTTCAGAAGACGCTCCAGTGAGTCATCGTAGGGCAGCAATATAATCACCTTCCTCTCTCAGCTTATTACCATACCAGCACTCATAGCCACACAACACTAGAAAAAGAATGTATTATAGCCAGGCGTGTAGGGGAGTTTTACTAAACGCCATCAACGCATGAAAATGTGCCAAACTCGCGTATATATATGTAACGATACCCATTAGCGTTGTAGTGGCGCACCTGTGTGTGCGCCCGGTAACGGGGTTTTGGCACACATGGACAGACACATAGGTCTGTCACTACAGTCTCATTTCTAACCGAAATAGGTATAATAGAACCATCGTTGTAGTAATTAGAGTATGCCAGTTTTTGTCATATATACATTATACCACATTTGTTGGTTTGTGTAAACATGTTTTTTCGCCTGCGAGGCACTATAGACAAACAGAAGGAATGATGGTAAACTATATGTCAGAAATATTAACTGACTTTAGCATTAGATAGGAGGGAATGGCAGTGATCTTTTCTGTATCGCTTATAGCCTTGTTAATTCAAACAATATCGGCTGGTATCATCCCCAACGGCGGATTTGAGGACGGTCTCTCGGAATGGGGCGAACTCTGGACGCGGGAGGCTAACACTGGAAAACTGGCGCTGGATGATAATATCCGCCACAGCGGAAATAATTCCGCTCGCGTGGAACACACCGGCCAGGGGGATTGGAGCTTCGATCCGGATGTGAATATCTCAGTCCAGCCGGGTGACATCTTCCAACTCAGCGCGTGGCTGAAGCTGGAAGGCAGTGGAAACGTGACCATCTGCATTGTGACATACGACGCCGCAGGGAAAGTGCTGAAATGGACGTTTGCAGGCCGCTCCCGAAGAGAGGGCGATTGGGGACAGCTTAAATCGCGATTCGTTGTACCCGATGGAATTTCAGAGATCCGTCCGCGCCTGATCGGGAACGGTCTCGCAAAAGTCTGGGTAGACGATTTCAATTTGCAGAAGGAGGGAAATGTGGCGGAAATACAACGTGAGAATTTGCCTGAAAAACTGTCTGTGGAAAACGATGTTCTGAACGTGACTTTGAATACTTCTGATGGAACGCTCTCCGTTCTGGATCGCCGTAAGAATCGGCTGTGGACGCAAAAACCTGTGAGCAGAGATGTGGTCGTACTGAATGCAGAGAAAACGCGGAATGGATTGAGCATAAAGCTGATGCACGCTTTATCAGGGCATGATGTGACAGTGAAATTGCGACTTGAGGATGAATCTCCTGAATTCACGCTGGAGCTTCAGGCGGAAGGAGATATGCCCGGGACGCTGGCGTATCCCTATCCGTTTGTTACTGAACCCGGAACGTATCTGGTTGTGCCTATGAACGAGGGCATCTCATATCCTGTGGATGACGAATCCATCAATCCCAGGCGGCTTATAGCATACGGCGGACACGGCATCTGCATGGGTTTCTGGGGCGCTACAGATGGCGAAGCAGGACAGATGACCATCATTGAGACATCGGATGACATGGCCATTGCCATAAGCAGGTACGAAGGAAAGCTGTGCATCGCTCCGGAGTGGCAATCCCAAAAAGGCCAGTTCGGATATACTCGGCGGCTTCGCTACGTCTTTTTTGATAACGGCGGTCATGTTGCCATGTGCAAGAGGTACAGAGACTACGCGAAGAAAGTCGGTCTGCTCAAGACGCTGGAGGAAAAGAAACAGGAGAATCCGGACGTTGACCTGCTTATCGGCGCGGTGAACGTCTGGTGCTGGGAGCGGGATGCGCTGCCCCTCGTCCGGGAGATGCAGTCACTGGGCATAGAGAGAATCTTGTGGAGTAACCGTAAAGAGCCAGACACCATCAAAGCCATGAACGAAATGGGCGGCGTGCTAACCAGCCGGTATGACATCATTCAGGATGTTATGGATCCGGCGGTTTTTCCGAAGCTGCGGGGAGTGCATTCAGACTGGCCTACAGAAGCCTGGCCTGACGATCTTATGCTGGATCAGGAGGGACAGTGGCGCACAGGATGGAAAGTACGCGGGAAAGATGGAAATATGTATCCCTGCGGCGTTGTATGTGATATGCAGGCATTGAAATACGCCCGTCCGCGCATTCGGGAGGAACTCAAAACTCATCCGTATCGGAGCAGATTTATCGACACTACGACAGCCACTCCCTGGCGCGAGTGCTATCATCCTGATCACCCCATGACCAGAAGCGAAAGCCGCCACTGGAAGATGGAACTGCTGCGACTTATTTCGGAGGAAATGGGATTGGTCGCCGCCAGCGAAACCGGCCATGAGGCCGCTGTGCCCTATGTTCACTACTTCGAGGGCATGTTGAGTCTTGGGCCATATCGCGTGCCCGACGCTGGCAGAAGTATGCAGAAAATCTGGGATGATGAGGTACCGGAGCGCGTAGCTAAATTCCAACTTGGGCACAAATACCGCCTGCCGCTATGGGAGCTTGTCTATCATGACTGCGTGGTGGCTCAATGGTACTGGGGCGACTACAACAACAAACTGCCAGCCCTCTGGGACAAGCGCGACCTGTTCAATATACTCTACGGAACGCCGCCCATGTTCATGTTCAACCGAAATATATGGGAGAAGAACAAGGAGCGATTTGCCCAGAGCTACAAAAACGTCTGCTCCGTCGCCCGTATAGTTGGCTATTCGGAGATGACCGATCACCTATTCCTAACGCCGGACAGAGACGTTCAGCAGACCACCTTCGCGAATGGAACGAAGGTGACGGTCAATTTCGGCGACAGAGCATACACAATGCCCGATGGAACAGAGGTGGCTTCTATGGGATTCCACGTGATCAAAGAATAGCACACGGATAACACGGATATTATGGATTGGCGCGGATTCCATAGGAAGAGAATGACACGGAATAGCACGGAAGAACACAGAATAGAAGACACAAGACGTAAGACGCGGGAATCTTGAATCTAGGGTCTTGAATCTTGGTGACTTTGTGTTAATCCGTGACTAATTGTCCTGTTTCTCTACGTCTCCACGGTGTATATGGCTCATGTTTGTGGTCAAGAGGCAGAAGGAGGCTAAAGATGATTGATGATAGACTCATCCAGCAGATCGCAGCCAAAATTGTTGAGCGATTCAACCCACGACGTGTGGTTTTGTTCGGAAGCCGCGCTCGCGGTGAGGCCAACTCTGATAGCGATATTGATCTGTTTGTTGAACTTGAGAGCGACCTCGGCAAACGGCCGCTAGACCGTGCTGTGGAGGTGCGCTCCATCTTTGGTCTACACCGCTGGCCGATGGACGTGATCGTCTACACCACCGATGAGGTACATGCTCTGCGTGGTCAAACGGGCACCATCCTGTCCATGATCGAATCCGAAGGGAGGATTTTGTATGAACGAACCTGAGCGAGACCACCGCGCATGGATCACCAAAGCCGAAAACGACCTGCTCAATATTCGCAACAACTTGGCGGATGAGCGGGGGTAGAAAAAGGAGGAACGCTGTGAAAAGACGACTGGAAGGGAAAGTAGCTATTGTTACTGGAGCAGGATCAGGTATCGGTAAAGCGACGGCAAAGCTCTTCGCTTCGGAAGGCGCGAAAGTTACCGTTGCCGAGAGAAACGCGGAAGCCGGCCAGAAAACTGTCGAGGAGATAAAAAACGCCGGCGGTGAAGCCATCTTCGTGGAGGCGGATGTAATAAAAGAGGCCGATGCTGCCAATATGGTAAAGGCTGCTGTTGAGGCATTCGGCAAGCTCAATATCCTATTCAACAATGTGGGCACTGGCAGCGGCGGAACGGTTGTATCCACTACGGAGGAATACTGGGACAATATAATGAACTGGAACGTGAAACCGGCGTTCTTAGGCTCCAAACACGCGATCCCTGAGATGATCAAGGCGGGAAGCGGGGCCATCGTCAACATGGCTTCCATCGGCGGGTTGTCAGGTGCTTTCAGCGCGACTTTTTCCGCATCCAAGGCCGCGGTTGTCAATCTGACCAGAAGCATGGCCGTTGCCCACGCTCAAGAGGGCGTGCGCGTGAATTGCGTATGTCCCGGCTATATTGATACGCCTATGATAAGACATAGTGTGCTGGGAACTCCGGAAGGCAGGGCGAGAGCAAGCGCCAAACATCCCATGAATCGCGTGGGTACGGCTGAAGAGATCGCTTATGCGGTTCTGTTTCTGGCATCTGACGAGGCTTCCTTTGTTACCGGAGCGATCCTTCCTGTAGATGGCGGATTTACGGCGAAGTAAGGGGGAGCATAATTTTGGTCAAAGGAACAGGCAATTTGTAGAACGAGGCTGCCGGCCCGTTTTGTAAACAAGCCAGCGGTATGTTCCGGATGCTGAGTGATGGGCGGATATGGGCGCGTTTGCCCAGTGGTAATATGGGAATCTGGCGGGGTTCACCACTTATGACTGCTCGATCATGCTGTCTCTACTCAGTCTCACTAACATCCCACAGGCAGTTAGTAATCACTTTTATCCAGTAGCCAAAGCCCGGTCGCATTGATGTCAGGTTACTCGTTTGCGGCGAAGCTGGGAAATACCATCGCCATCCCAAAATCGGATCATATTCCCAGACGGAAGTATACTCTCCATTTATGGAATACATGCAATCCACTATGGGCTTGGACTCACCGAGGGTGTATCCCACCAGATTCCACCCAATGCTAAGCGAGATCTCTGTTGATGGTTCCGCTCCTTGCATAGGCAAGGAACATGGCTCTTCCACCAGAATCCAGTATCCCACACCTGACACTACATCACTCAGATTGCTTACCTGCGGCGTGTCCGTGAGATACCAGCGCCATCCCAGAGTCGGGCTATAGCTACAGATAGAATCGTATTTATCCGCGATGGAGGATAACACGGAAGTTACTCCGGTATCGCCCGGCTGTCTGGGGAGCGAAATTAGATGCCAGCCTGCATCCATCTGATACTGATACATGATGCCATCTGAGTATCCCTCTGAAGACCATGTTCCAGCCTCATTCTTAGCTTTCACGCTGAAGTAGTATGTCTCCCACGGTGTCAGAATCAGACTAGTGGCTGTTACATAGCTGTCCTCGCCTGTGGAAGTCCAGTCCACCACATCAGTTCCACCGGGTACAGTGCCAATGGCATACTGGTACTCCACAACGCCCGATTCACCATCTGCTGATGTCCATGTAGCATGAAGCTGAGTGCCGTCGGTGGTGTATTCTCCGTCATCAGTCACATCAGGAGTATCCGGTGGTGTCTTGTCTATCTTCACCTCTATCTGGTTCTCATCCTCGACGTTCCCGGCGTTGTCTTCCGAGTAGTAGCGCACTGTTGAGCCAGTTACCTCAAATGGCGATATGTAGACTTCCCATTGCTCTTCGTTTATCCTGTATTTCGTCAGTTCGACGCCGGATGAGTCATCAGTTGCCGTCAGCGTAACCTCCACATTGGACGTATACCAGTCATTCTCACCTTCTGTCCCATCCAGCGCCGCTGTTGTCTCTGGTGGAGTGGTGTCAATTGCGTATTCTATGCCATTCGAGGAGCCTATATTTGACCACAAATCCACGCTGTTTCTTGCCTGCACAGAGAAGTAGAACGTCACCCCGGTAACCAGATTAAGTCCTGTTTTGGTGACACTGGTTGCTGTGCCCACTGATTGCCAGCTCACTATCTCCACACCGCCCTGGGATGTACCAATGGCATACTTATACTCAACTACCCCGGATTCCGGGTCCTGCGCTGACCAGGTGGCATGTAACTGCGTGTTGTCTGTTGTGTCTTCCCCGTCGTCGATGACAACCGGCGTCGTTGGCGGGGTGGTGTCTGTAGCTGTTTCAGTGGGAGTTGCGCTTACCTCCTCAGAATATTCACTCTCGTATGGGTCGGTGCTCATGACTGTCATGACGTAGTAGAAAGTGGTGTCATTGGTGACGCCAGTGTCTATGTAGCTGGTACCTGTCACCAGCGTATCATTGACCTGCTGGTAAGCCCCTCCGCTCTGTGTGCTGCGATATATGCTATATCCAGCTAAGTTGGGTACATCACCTTCAGATGACCATGAGAGTACCACCTGCGCATTGCCCGGGGAAGCCATGAAGTCCGCTGCTGCCGATGACATGGTGTCTATGTCAAAGGTAAACCGGGTATCCTTTGGTATCTCCATCCCATCCGAGTCCTCAGCCTGCGTCGCTCTGATAGTGTTGATGCCATCACCAGTGGCGATGTCAATGTCGTATGTTCCTTGCCAGTGGGTATCATCCAGCCAATCGCCTACTACCTGATGCTGGGTGTAGGGATTATCCACACCAAAGGTTACCATCGGCTCAACACCCATGTCCATCTCTCTGCTGAACGTCAGGTTAAACGTCACAGTCTGGATGCTCACAGGGCTAAGTGGGTCAAGGGACACCTGATACAGGAAACCCGGCGCATCTGTCACCGGTGTGGTCTCAAATGGCTGATAGAATACCTTCCCAAGCCCAAAATCATCATAGAAATCCCAGATCCATTCATCAATCAAGCTGGTATTGGTAGTTCCCCAGTAATTGCTCTGGACATTGACATCATAGGCATTGGCTTCATGATACACCGTCTGATCTATTTCATATCCATCACTACCTTGCCGGTTGTTGATAATATTGTTATGAGCTATCACTGGCTGGGAAGTTTGGATCCCTAAGCCGCTGTAATTATTCATGATGGTGTTGTTTGTGCATTCTGGATAGATAGGATCGACGCGAAATTCAATGGCATAACCAGAAATGTTCTCATCTATGACATTATATGTGATATAGCAAGTTGACTCCGAACTACTAATAAAAACAGCAGGCCCCCCGTCATTTCCTCTGATAATATTTCTAGTGACTACGGAAGATGAACAGCACACTAGTGTGACAGTTCCCAGCGAACCGCTATGATTAGATTCTATTACATTGTTTGAGAATTGTAGCCCTGAACAGGCGTCAAGAAAGATGCATGCACCGAGCGCGAAGTTTTCCGCAAACAGATTATACTCCACTACTGAAGATGAATTTTCTAAATGAAACGGCCCTGGATGGGTGTTGGGATCCCCGCGATTGTCGTGTATGAAATTATAGGCGATATAGGGAGAAGCATGATGTATCCATATTCCTGCGACAAGTTCTATTTCTGCATACTTGATGATTGAGCCTGATACATAGTTACCACCAGCATCAAATTCTGCATCAATGCTTACATCAGTAAATCTGATGTTTCCCCCATCTCCCGGAGCCGGATTTGGACTATTTGAGCTAAAGAGGATCATGTTATTTTCCGTACCTATTGCCTGCAAACACCCATCAATCATCAGATATTTGTCTTGATCAAGCAAGATCTCCGTTCCCGGCTCGATGGTTAAAGTGACCCCCTCCATTACGAGAACATTTCCTACGACAATGTAGCGGTACCCACCCCATGTTGTATCTTCGTCTATTACGCCACTGATCTCCCACCCACGCTGCGTGTAGGTAGTGAATTCATGTGACCTTTGATAGTCTCCGTCGGCAGAAACATCCAGCACAAAGATGACCGGGTGATTGTTGGGTGTCTCTGAAGCTACAGAGAAGACAAACGGGGTGTCACCGGGTTCACCAGTAGAGCCATCGTTGTCATTTGTGGCATAAGCTGAGATTGCACTGAAGCTGGCTGTATCACTGGTGATGGTTATGAAAGGATCGGGTTCCTGAGTCCATGGATCTGCACGCGTCCGTAGCGTCGCAACGACATTGGTTGCTAAACCACCATAGTTCTTTACCGTGAAGACCATATTCACAGTCTCGCCAGAATCAGCTATCCCATCGTTGTCAGCGTCACCAATGCTGTCATCAATGATATGGCTGACATATTTGACTTTAGCTGGAATGGAGACCATGGTTATGGCATTATGAGTATTTATGCGATATATTTCCTCGAAAACATCGCACCTAGTCATCGATCCCAGATAGTCGCAGGTCTGGGTAATGCGCGCACGTATTTCTTCATGGGAACTCCCCGGGTAGTGCGAAAACGTTAATGCTGCCAGACCTGAGACAAATGGCGCTGCCATGGAAGTGCCATTCCAGGCGATGTAGTTGTCATGCGGTACTGTGCTGTAGATATTGGCCCCCGGAGCATAAACATCAGTATTTACACCAAAGTTGGAGAAAGATGCTCTTGTCTCAATCCACGTCTCTGCTACTATATCGAAGATGACATCCGTTGCTCCTACACCTACAACATAGTCGTATGCTGATGGATAATGAGGCTCCTTTCCTTTACACCTCTTCGCATTCGCACCATCATTTCCAGCGGCAGCCACAAGCAAGGATGTTGCATAAGCATTGGCCAGCGCATCTTCGAAAAGATATGAATATGTATAATTACCGAAGCTCATGTTGATAACCTTCGCGCCCTTCTGCGCGGCGTAGATAACCGCATCCGCCGCGTCGCTGAAGGTACCATTGCCGCTGTTGTTAAGTATCCTGATGTTCATCACCTTAGCACCCCAGGACACGCCGGCAATGCCAACTCCGTTATCAGTCTCCGCTGCTGCGATGCCTGCCACGTGAGTGCCATGACCCAGGTAATCGCTGGGATCATTGTCATCATCAATGAAATCCCAACCACGAACATCGTCAATGTAGCCGTTGCCATCATTGTCTGTCCCGTCATCCGGCGTCTCCCCCATGTTAGTCCATATCTTCCCATCCAGGTCTTCATGATCCATGTCGATGCCGCTGTCTATGATGGCGATGATAACACTACTGTCGCCAGTCTCCAGATCCCACGCCTCTGGAGCGTCTATATCAGCATCCGGCCGACGATATTGCCCTGTGTTGTGCAATCCCCATTGCTGCGAGAAATCCGGGTCATTGGGTATGACGTCAGCGTAGAGGTAGTAGTTGGGTTCGGCGTAGACCACATTCTCGTCCTTCTGATACTCCTCCGCCAGCTTCTCCATATCTATGTTATCTGGCAGTTTCAGAACGTGGATATTTGACAGGCTGGGCGTCTTGCGTACCTCACCTCTGAAAAGGAATGAAGTAGTCAGGGAGGCTCTCTTCATGCCGGGGAATAATTTGCGGGAGGACTTGACACCGGACTTCCGATTCAGTTCCAGTAGGCTCATGGCAGATTTGGGTGTTGAGGAAGTGGTGGCCGAATTGAAGACCTGCGAGCCTTCCTTCAGCTTGACTATCAGTTCGCCGGGGACATATTTATCTCTCGACCGGGCGTGAGCAAAAGAACAGAAGACAAACGAAAGAGAAAGAAGAAGAGCCAGCAAACAGAATCTGTGATATATACTTCGCATTCCCCTCACCTTGGTATCTGGAACAACAAACAACCATATTCAGCTACATCCTCAGATAGTATATCGCTTCCCCCGCGAACAGTCAACAGAAGATTCGCCAGTGGACACTCAATCGGCACCGACATCTTCACATGCGGCGATAAAATCCGTTGACGAAGCGGAATACCCCAGACCCGACTCGATAAGCCGAATGGCCGCACGCGTCATCCATCCGCCCTCGTAGGTGTCGGCGAATTCATAGGCTGTCGTGCATTCCCGCAGCACCACGCATCGGTATCCGAACTTCGATGCCATCTCCCTGATCGCTCCCGGTATATTCATCAGACACAGATCGGCCATAAATCCCACGTAGAGAAGCGTGTCTATATCCATACGGCGACACAGGCCATTAAGCTGCCAGCCATTCAGGTACACGTATTCATCTGGCAGAGGACGAACAGCTTCCGCGATGTCGAATTTGTCCTTGTGCGTAACCCAAACCGGGCCGGGAAAATCTGTGCCATATTCATCCTGCCACATCTCCTCCACAGAGCGCGGCCGCGCACAACGTGACATATTTCCTGCCGAACTCGGAGCCTTTAGTTCCGGGTCTGCTGCTATTTCTCTGTATTTCGGATACCTATCGGCATAAGTATGCTGTGCGAGATGGAAAACAGCGATTCCTGCTTTCCGGGCGGCTTCTATCGCTGGCTTGATATGATTCGCGATGATCTTGTGAGCTGTAGGAACCCAGTCGGCTGCCTCACCAGGACAATGCGCATCCGAACCGATGGGATATGGCCCGTTTTTCTCCCCCAGGTTCCAGCAGTGCACGGACACTAATCCCACCTGCTTCGTCGGCTTCTCCAACAGCCGTTGATGAATCCCCTCTCTGCCGGACGCCTTCATCCCTGGGCCATATAGCCGGGCAATCTGATAATATTGGATTGGAAGCTTTAGCATAATTTTATTATACCTCTGTTCTTTGAATTAGCCACAGATTAACACAGATTTTCACAGAAATCTACCCATCATTGAGCATCATCGGATGCTATTACTTGCGTCATTCCAGATGCCGGATGACGCATACCATAGCGTATATAGCCATCGGCACTGATAGCAGGACTGTCAGGCATCAGACGAAAATCTCTCTCCTGCCGGGAGACGAATCGCGGCGTAGATACTACGTCGCCGTGGAGTTCGAGACCGCGCTCACCCATTACTTCATCGATGCCAGTGTAGGGCTTCCATTTGGGACGCCAGCTCACCCCCCATCTTATTATCTCTGATTCCTCACCCAAAGTGTAGAGGTTGTGATCCAGCATTAGTCCGACACCATCCGGGTCTATTGCTTCCTGAAGCTTCTCCTGCCACTCCTCCTCACTGAGATCGCGCTGGCCGGGATGCCTTCCCATAGAAACCTGATCCCACATCAGGCCAAACTGAGCTTTGCGATTATATGCCAGAATGTTGTTGCGAATGGTGATATTCCGGTTCATATACACAATTTCCCCCTGTGGTCGGGGTATCTGTCCGCGAATGGAAATACCATACTGATTGTCCACGCAGGTATTAAACGCCAGGTAGCAGTCTCTTGACTCGCCAATACAAATACCCGCTCCAGCCCAGTCGCCGCTGCCAACTCCGCCGTTATTCACGCACAGATTATCGGTGAGGAGAAAGTCTCCGCTGATCTCAATGAATATGCCTGAGTTGTCGTTATCAGCGCAGTAATTTTGACGCACCTCACCAGCGAAGTTATCTATGTCAAACCACATCCCAGGGCCGTGGTTGCCAATTGCTTTGCATCGCTCGATCTTTGCTCCCCAGGAGTAGACGATTTTGAAGCCGCCGGCCTCCCAGCCAGATGAGAAGCCTTTAACGTTGTTGTCCTGAAAAATGCACTCCTCTATGAGGAAGTTCCTGCCTTTGCCTCCCATGCCCAATTGCCCGTTATTTCGTGACGTCACTCGCCGCAGTATAAAATTCTCTCCCCGGATGCTGATCCCGTTGCCATTAGTCCACTCTACCACACAATCCTCAACCAGCGCTTGCTTACCTGAGACTGCCAGAGCGCCATGCTGTGCCCGGTTAGCGGCATAACGAAGAATGAGACCGCGCACACGGGTATGATCAGGAGCGGAGAGCAAAGTGTCTCGCACACTTGCCTCAATAACGTGCTTGTCTGGGGAATCATCACCTTTGAGTCTCACGTAAAGCGCTTTCGTTTCTTTAGGATCAGCGAAAAAAGTGCCGGGTTCCATCTCTTTTATAGATAGCACAGGTTTGAGAAGCGTATCATCAGCTATGACTTGCTCAGACCTGCCGATGGGCGGCGGAGCGCCGTGACTCATATTTTCGTTCCATCCAATCCAGACGTAAGTCCAGGGAGCGTGCATCCAGATTTCAGCATTCTGAGGCGCGTCTTCGCCTTGATAATTCTCCCAACTGTCGATAATATCAGCCCCGTTTATGACTACTTCCTCATATCCTCCATCTTCTTTGACTGCCGCCTGGATTGAGATCGGTGATTCCGGCTTACCTTCAGGTAGCTTTATCCTTTCGCGGTAGATTCCCTCATGAACCACAATTGAGTCGCCTTCCTTAACCACCGAGATCGCCTTGCTTATTGTCTCAAAAGGCTTAGCTGAGGTGCCCGGGTTTTCATCTGATGCTTCGGGGTTTTGCTGAACCACAAAATATTGAGCAGCAAAGCAATCCGAGGCGCAAGACACAACAGTGGCAAAAGCTACAATAATGGTAAAAAGCAATATGCACATGATAAAACACGCCTTTCATTGTTTAAGTGATGAATATGGTTCCTCAGGATTAAGTGTGGAAATATGGGTATGGTTCATTTTCTGATGGAATTAAGGTAACACTTTATGAATATGGCTGAAAATCCCCTCAGCCCCCTTTTCAAGGGGGAGCTATAAACCCTTGCATATAGCAGGTTTGCTGCTCCTGTAGAGCGAATGTAGAGCAGACTTCCTCTTTCTCTTTTTTGCTCAAGATTTTTCTAAAAGCTTGATGCTCCACCTTGAAAAGGGGGCTGGGGGGATTTTCGAAGACATAAGGTATATATCATACCCAAAAGTGTTGCCATAATTGTGAACCATGCCGAAATATGGTCACATAATATGGACGATAACTCGATATTAATAATGTAGCATCATTGCTTTCGTATGCTGGAATTCCATCTCAGATTTTATTTTGGAGTGCTGAAGCTTGCTTCAGCTTTGTATATGTTTTGTCAGATTTCGGAGATTTTTGGGAAAAAAAGTGAAAAGTGGACAACTTTTGGCCTACTTTTGTTCAACTTTTAGATGTACCTAACTTTTTTCTAAACGCAGGTATAATCAGTGTTTCAGGAGTTTTTATCACCCAAAAAATTATTGCAGTTAAAATAGGGTTATTTCTGCAATTTGGCCACAAAAGTTACCCAAATATGACAGCATTCATCAATCAACAGATGCGATTTGTGAGGCAATAAGCTGATAACTGAATGCTGATAGCTGACCGTGAAAATCCGTGTGCTATTTCTGTTATCCAATAGTGTTCTTCAGCTTCCTATAATTCCCATCTCGGACAGTGAACCCTGTGGAATCGCAGTATTCCATGAACGGGATAGCGTATTTCCGGCTGGTCTCAGCTAATTGGCGGAATTCCGAAATTGTTATCTGATCGTGCTGCTGTAGGAACTGCTTCAGTGAGTCCAGTGTCTTCTCCAACACCTGAGAGTGCAGCACCATGCCACTGCTGATCCTCACCAATTTGCCCTGCAATAACAGGGCTTGAAATACATCCCGTATATCACCGCTGCTGTGTGAATCCAGAAGCGTCTCCAGTTCCCTTTCACCGGGCGGTGAAACGCCTTTCTGCAAAAACTCCGCCTCTATTTCCTCGCTGATCTGGAGTTCCTTATCACCAAAGGTAAGCTGATGCGAGGTCAGCTTCAGGACGCTGCCCCGCCGGGCTACTTTGTCGTCCTCAATCAAATCCTGCAACAACAGCTCGAAAGTCTGTTCGTCAATTTTCAACTGCGATCTTATCTTGGAATAGTTCGCGCCTTCTGCCAGCGAGTGTTCAGTATGGAATTGGGATAATTCCGCCAGAATATCGTCCTTCATGCGCGTCATGCGCTCCACGGAAGCGATAAGCCGTCTGTCGCCAGAGCCAAAGCGGATAATGGTTCCCTGCTCCTCCATTTGTCTCAGCAGGTCTTCCATTCTGTCTCCGGAATACGGCAGATAGAATTTTAGCGTATTTTCATGGGTGGATACCGAGCTACTGGTATCAGCCACAAGACGCACTAAGTCGGCATCGTCTACCGATTCCCATTTCTCCAACTGCTGGATCGTCTCTTCCGAAAGTCTTTTGTGCATCGCTGGGAAGGGATTCAGTATTTCCCCGCCGCCCAGAGTCTCCTGGTTCGTAAAGTCTCTGATTATGAACCTGTCCCCACGGAAAACTAAGACCTGTTTCTCCAGTCTGAATTGAACATACCCCACATCGTCCGGCAGTAGTCCCTCATCCTCCGATAGAAGAACCGCTCGCCCGAATACCTCACTGGTTCCGGAATAAAACCGCACTCTAATCCAATTTTCAAATACTCTGTCGCATGAATCCGCTATTCGCAGTACCGTGTCGAGCCTTTGCGTCGTCTGGGACAAAGCGCCGTCACATACCACTTCGCCGCGCTCTATGCCCTGTTTTGTGATGCCTGACAGATTCAGCGCCACTCGCTGCCCGGGCAGTGCCGTCTCAACTTGCTCACCATGCACCTCGATCCCGCGCACCCGCGCTCGCGCGCCGCCGGGCAATATGTTTACCATTTCCTGCTTGCTGATACTGCCTCCTATCAGCGTGCCAGTCACCACCGCGCCGAAGCCGGACATGACGAAAACCCTGTCGATAGGCAAGCGCGGAGCACTAAGGCTTCGCCTGGGCGGTTCGATTGAGGCTATTTGCTGGAATATGGTGTCTTTGAGTTCGTCAATCCCCTCGCCTGTTATTGCGGAAACGCGAACAACAGGTGAGCCATCCAGCATCTTTCCGGCTACCAGTTCTCTGGCCTGCTCAACTACCATCTCCACTTGTTCTTCGGGCACTATATCTATCTTTGTTATGACGATCACACCGGCGGAGATCCCCAGAAGATCAATAATATTAAAGTGCTCCACAGTCTGCGGTCTCACGCCCTCCACCGCGTCGATGACCAGCAAGACCATATCCATCCCCCAGACGCCTGTGAGCATATTCCTGATAAACCGCTCATGTCCGGGGACATCAATTATACCCGCCTGTGAGCCGTCTGGCAGTTGGAGATGGGCAAACCCCAACCCGATAGACAATCCGCGCCGCTTTTCTTCCTCCCAACGATCCGTCTCTATATCTGTCAATGCTTTGATAAGAGCTGTTTTGCCATGATCAACATGACCAGCAGTTCCGATAATGATACTACGCATAAGACCCTCTATCAGAGATTTTTATGCAATTTTGCGAAAAGGTTCTCAAGTTTTCTCTCTGCGGGCGAAGCCCGTCTCTCTTTTTTGCTCAAGATTTTTCTAAAAGCTTGATCAGCTAACCCCAACCAGGGATTTGATATACTGAAGTCGTTCATACGACTCAGGATGCTCGCTTTGCATCTGACTCAGCTTACCTCGTATCTGGTCAACGGAGTCAAAACCATGTTTTTCCATCCAGCCTTCCATATATTCAAGTATACAGCCGATCTGATCCAGTTTATTGAGGTACAGTGTGGAGCAGATTTGGGCAACCGAAGCTCCTGCCAACAACTGCTTGATAACACTGGCTCCATCGTGAATGCCGGTTGAGGCTGCCAGGTCACAATTTATACGGCCTGCAAGCAAAGCGATCCAGCGAAGCGACAGGTTCATCTCCTCTGATGAGCTAAACCGATATCCCGGAGCGAGTTCGAGTTTTTCAATATCAATGTCAAATTGATAGAATCGATTGAAGAGCACAAGGGCTGCGGCGCCGCTCTCGCAGAGTTCGTCAGCCATCCGCGCCATGGAAGTGAAGTACGGGCCGATTTTTACTGCGATGGGAATCTCGACACACTTTTTCACTTCTGCCAATATCCTGAAATACACATCTGCAATATCTTCATCGCTGCGGTCAGGATTGCTTGGCATTGCTGAGATGTTTAGTTCCAGAGCATCAGCGCCAGATGCTGCAATCTGGACGGCGTAATCCACCCACCATTCGGGCGATACGCAGTTGAGACTGGCGATGACCGGGATAGAGACAGCGCTCTTCGCCGCTTTTATCAAACTCAGATACTCCCGCGGGCCGAGTTCCATACCCATATTCCTGATATAATCCAGCGCTTCGGGATGCCCGGAAAGCCATAAGTATTTCTCTAAATCTCCAGCCTCAATTCGTATTTGCTCCTCAAAAAGTGACTTGAGCACAACAGCGCCAGCGCCGGCGTCAGCGCAACGGCGAACACCTTCAGAATTGCTGGTCAAGCTGCAACTGGCAACCACAATGGGATTATTCAGTTTCAATCCCATGTATTCAGTAGAAAGGTCGGCCATAATGTAACTCCTTGTGACGTTTCACAATTGAAACTTGCTAAGATCATCTGGCAGTACTGCAGTACTTAATATTTAACCATACTCTCTTCCTCAAATCAATAGAAATCCGATTAACCCAATAGCGATGCCTGGTTCTTGTTGGAAAGCTATTTTCAGGACGGCAGCGGAAGCCGGGTATTCACAGTTTTGCCCCATGCTGCCGACTCAATGTCCGCGATCCATCGTTTCCCTGCGAATTTGCTCCAACTCATCGGTCAGTCGTTTGGCCCCGGCTTCGTTTAGATGCTCCGCATCTGCGAACTCCTCACTGCGGAAGTCATGATGGCCTGCCCTGTGAAAGTCGCGAAAATGGACATACGACAATTCGCTGTCGAGAGCCTCTAACCTGTCGACAAGCCGCTTATACGCCTCCCTGGGTGTCCCGTCGTCGTCCACAGCAGGTGTATTAGCGGATACGGGGTGCCACGGCGGGATGAAGGCAATGAAATGAATTCCTCTGCGACCGAGAAGCTCGACGAGAGTGCGGAATCGCCGCCACCGCTCTTCACTGAATTGATACTTCCTTCCCAGGCCGAAGGTTCTCTTTAACTCCCTCAGTTTATTTCCGCGGGGTTTTGAGCCAACGTTGCCAGATGCCATAGCTTTGCTCCACCCCCAGAGGGTAATTCTGGCGCTCTTACGTCTACGGTTGTCTGACGTGCCACTCAGTTCGCCAACCGTGACCAGATTGCTGTCCAGTCTACTGAATACCTGGTTGGTATGGGTTTTATCGTACCTGAAGGCTTCGCTCTTCTTAAGTCTCGTGATGACGCCTCCCCGCCAATTTTGGTTGAATATGCGGGGAGAGATAGAGAATGCTACCCAACGCAGCCTGGGCGCATGTGACAGGTACTCGTATACCAGTGTCTCGCTTAGCTCGAATCCGCTGCTTGCAACGCCCAGGTTGTAAGCGACAGGGGTACTCCTATTAACTTCGCCGTATATGCGATCTGTTATGACATTAGCCTGGGCACGCGAGTCACCGAGAGCCACAAATCTGAGTTGATGTATCAGCCTTTTGAAGTCCGGCATCTTGCGCGTAAGCGAACACCCATAAGTCAGGTCTTCGCCAGGAGCACTTTTCCGCGGAGCCGCATCCGGTTCCACAGTTGTTACGTCCAGGTATAAGGGTATATCATAGTCCTCCGACAAACTCTCCTTGATCACGAATGCAGCAACACTGGGATGCGCTGACAGAAGCTCAAGGTTTAGCCGAAGCTTCTGAGCCGAACCATCCGGGACATCCAGGCTTTCCCCATCCCGAACAGCCCAGTGAGCCACGCGCACCTTTCTGTGGGAGCAAGTGCCTTTGTGCATCTGGACAACTCGGTACTCATTGACCACCAATCCATCTCTGTATGGGGCGATTTCCTCCAGAGTCATTCCGCCGCTCCCAGCGAGGAATTCGAGAGTGACGTCGATACGTGTCGATGCCGTGTCTTCCAGTGCTAGCTTTACAGACTCGTAGTGGGGAGGATCTTGCTTACTTGCTTCGTGAGTGTTAGAGTCCCCACACTGATCATTCCAGTGAGGTGTTCCGGGCAGCTCTGTCGGTGAGCTGCGCGCGACTTCGGCACCGTTCAACCAAACGATAACAGAGTCATCGTAGTCTATGCTTAATCTCAACGTCTTGATCTTAGAGGCATCTGGTATATCAAAATAAGCGCGCGTATAGATAGATAACGTCGTTTCTTTGCTGCCAACTATGGTCTTGTCATCGCCATCTCCATACCCCAGGCCAAAAACACCTTCCTGCCAGCCAGAATCATCAAAGCCGGGTACAATCCACCCAAGAGGGTTCTTTTTGTCAGGAATATCCCTCCTCGGTTCAATGTATCTCACAGGGCTTCCTTCATCGATAAAAGTTCTGCCATCCGCTACCAGTTTAACTATCAAAGTAGCGTCTGAACTACCTGGCGAGTCCTGATAGACACCCATGGCCAGAATATTCTCTCCAGAGACAAGTTCAGGTACATTATCCGTTGCTTTGAGGACAGAGGGACGGGCATCAAAGGCTACGGTGACAGTAAAACCAGGAATCAAAACGAGTAGAATTACTGCTATGCTCTCTTTATTCATCTTCTGCTTCCTTGCACCACAGCGCTTTCTTTGGTCACACCATCCGCATTCTATTCCTAAATGGTTCAATTGACAAATAGGTGTTGTTATTCGTAGGGGCACAATGCTTGTGCCCTTGCACGCGCAGCGTGCCCCTACGGGTATTTTGGCGGTACGAACTTACCGATTAAACCACTAAATGTGACAGAGTTAAGTTAATCTGCCCAAGACATCCGGTCGTGCTAATATTTAACCATATTCTCTTCCATAGATCAACAGAAATCGGACTAGGTACCACAAGCGACTGGCTTCCTTCAGAAAACTCATGATCATTCGCGGCTGGAAACTCACGATCTTTAGTCGTGGGAGGAAAGCCGCTCCTTTTTTGTTGACATTGCATTGATAGCGTGCCATACTTAATGCAGGTGTATAAGGCACTGCTAAATGCAGCGAACAGTTTAAGCACCTGTT
>SDBT01002623.1_pt1 | contig 31619 bp, 31 predicted proteins | sample 2277101 | NCBI WGS metagenome assembly SDBT01 (sample SAMN10404973, study PRJNA504765) | marine sediment metagenome | isolation source: marine sediment core GS10_PC15, 103 cmbsf | place: Arctic Ocean: Southern Knipovich Ridge | collected 2010 | reverse complement strand
AGCGGTAAAAATATTTGATATGGTAGAAACCATTGATTCGGTTGAAATAGCCAGGGAGATTGATAAAAGATGCGCTCAAATTGGCAAAATAATGCCAGTATTAATCGAGATAAACAGTGGCCGGGAAAAACAAAAATCAGGTGTATTTCTGGAGAATGCTGAACAATTAGCTAGAGAGATTTCAGCTTGCCAAAATATCAGGGTAATGGGTCTGATGACCATGGGGCCTCGTTTTGGGAATCCGGAAGATTCGAGACCCTACTTTGTGGAAACGAAAAAATTATTTGAGAAAATCAAAAAACTTAATTTACCTAACACGGAGATGACTTATCTATCGATGGGAATGACGAACTCTTATAAAATCGCCCTAGAAGAAGGAGCCAATATAGTGAGAATAGGCAGCAAGCTATTTGGAGAAAGGGATTATGAAAAAAATCGAGTTAGCAAATAAGACTATTAAATTTAATCAGGTGGCTTGAATTTTAAGCTTAATTATGTTATATTTATTTTAACATGAGTTAACTAGTTAAGTGGGTTCTGTCCCACTTTTTTAATTATGTAATATGGAGATTTAAACTGAGATGAAGAGCGATTTTCTACTTGCTATAACTCAACTCTCGGCAGAGAAGAACCTGCCTAAGGAAGTGGTTATCACTGCCGTAGAGGCAGCTCTGGTATCAGCCTATAGGAAGGAAAATTTTGCCGCTAACCAGAATATCTCGGTTAAAATTAGTCCCACTAGTGGCAAGGTTGAAGTGTGGGCTGAGAAAACTGTGGTTGAGATGCCATCCGATAGCCGCCGTGAGATATCGTTAGATGAAGCACGCCGAATCAAGCCAGCTACACAAATTGACGACACTATCATGGTAGAGGCTACCCCGCGCAATGCCGGCCGTATTGCCGCTCAGACAGCAAAACAAGTTATCTTACAGCGTCTTCATGAAGCTGAGCATAGTGCTATATTTGAGGAATATGTTGATAAGGAAAGCGATGCTGTCACCGGGTTGGTGCAGCGTATTGAGCCGGGGCAGATTTTTGTTGACCTAGGCAGAACAGAAGCAGTATTGCCTCCGGTGGAGCAGATGCGTAATGAAAGATATCGGGTAGGTCAACGGCTTAAAGTCTACCTTCTGCAGGTGACTCAGACCACCAAAGGGCCTCGGGTGATAGTATCACGTTCCCACCCAGATCTACTCCGCCGGCTTTTTGAGCTGGAGGTCCCCGAGGTTTTCAACGGGACAGTAGAATTAAAATCGATTGCTCGTGAAGCTGGCTTTCGGAGTAAGGTGGCTGTTGCCGCACGCCAGGAAGGTATTGACCCGGTTGGTTGCTGCGTTGGATTGCGCGGTATCAGGATACAGAATATTGTGAATGAGCTAAACGGTGAAAAAATAGACGTCATTATGTGGAATCCAGATACCCCTGTCTTTATTACTAATGCTCTTAGCCCGGCCCAGATATTAAGCGTTGAGCTCGACGACGAGCAGGGGATAGCTACTGTTGTTGTCCCGGATAAGCAACTTTCACTAGCCATTGGTAAGGAAGGACAGAATGCCAGGCTTGCCGCCAAACTTACTGGATGGCGAATTGACATTAAGAGTGCCTCAGCGGCTGAGGCAGAGAAGATAGCCAAAGCTAAGCTCTTAACCGAAATAGAAGAAAAAGAAGCAGTAGAAGAAGAGGCTATAATTGAGAAGGAACCTCCTGCCGAAATACCGGCTATTCTAGAGCCAGCTTCAGTGTCGGCAGAGGCACCAGCCGACCAAGATACCGAACCTTTACCGACTCCTGAAGAAACACTTGCTCCGCCACCAGTTTTCTCTGAACCCCAACTAACCGAAGACAAAGTTCAGCTTCGGTTTGCCGAAGATATCTCGGTACCTAGACCGGCTAAGCCCACGGCTAAAGCCAAGAAGAAGAAAAAGAAAGGCGCTCATGCTAAGGAAAGTGCTGAGGATGGCATCAAGCTTAAGAAACGGCGCCGAGGGCCAGCCATTATTAAGGAGGATGAGGAGTATTAGCCTCCACGCTGTTTCCATTAAACATATACCCCAGCGGACTTGCGTGGCTTGTCGCAAGGCAAGGACTAAGCAGGAGTTGATTCGCTTAGTTCGTACTCCTAATGGTAACATAGAGATTGATCCCAGCGGGAAGAAAGCCGGACGCGGTGCTTATCTATGTCGAGTAAGGGAGTGCTGGAAGATTGGACTAAAAGGTAATCAGCTCGAGCATGCTTTACGGAGCAGTCTTACCCCGGATAATCGAGAACAGCTTATTAATTATGCCAGAGACCATCTAAAAGGAGCTAATTAGTGGCAAAGGTAAGTAAGCCAGATGATGCAACGGAGCCCATAACCAAAAAGGACAGCCCCTCAACAGCGAAAGCTCGCTCGATTGAGATTCCCCACTCATTAAGCGTGAGACAGCTGGCTGACCTTTTGCAAGTTAGTGCCATAGAGATTATCAAGCAACTGATGAGAAATGGCATTATGGCTAATATTAACCAGATCATTGATTATAAAGCCGCCGCCGCAGTGGCAACAGGTTATGATTATGAAGCCCGTCCGATGCCTCGGCCAGTTCGAAAACCGGCTGTTGCTGAGGCCAAAAAATACCAGCCACCCCAGCGCGAAGAGGGCGGGGCTCTACAACCACGGCCCCCGGTAGTCACGATTATGGGGCATGTTAATCACGGTAAGACTAGATTACTTGATGCTATACGGCAAACTAACGTAATGGCTACTGAAGCCGGAGGCATTACTCAACATATTGGTGCCTATCAAGTAAAGGCCAATGAGCAAAAGATTACCTTCTTAGATACCCCAGGTCATGAAGCCTTTACCGCTATGCGAGCTCATGGAGCCCAAATAACCGACATTACCATTTTAGTAGTGGCCGCTGATGATGGGGTAATGCCACAAACTCTAGAAGCTATAGACCATGCCCGAGCGGCTGGAGTGCCTATCGTAGTAGCTATCAATAAGATTGATAAGACCAATGCTAACCCGGAGATGGTTAAACAACAGCTAGCTGATGCCGGTTTGGTTATTGAGGAATGGGGAGGTGATATAGTCTGTGTTCCAATCTCAGCTAAAGAGAAGACAGGTATCTCGGATCTGCTGGAAAATCTGCTGGTAGTGGCTGAAGTGGAAGACCTCAAGGCAGACCCATCTCGACCAGCAACTGGAGTAGTTGTCGAAGCTAAGCTAGATAAATCTAAAGGACCATTAGCTACAGTGCTAGTTCAGACGGGAACCTTAAGGATTGGTGATACTGTAGTTGTTGGTACCACCTGGGGTAGAGTACGAGCTATGTTTAATGATATGGGTAAGCAAGTGAAGAAGGTTGAGCCAGCCAGTCCGGTTGAACTCCTCGGCTTAAGCAGTGTACCCCAAGCCGGGGATACCCTAACCGCTGTGGCTGATGAACGCCGAGCACAGGCTTTAATAGAAAAGCGCAAGTTGGAAATGCAGCAAAAATCACTGGATTCGAGAGCAGTAAGCCTTGATACTCTTTTCGACCAAATAAGTACCGGCCGAGTAAAGGAGCTTAATGTTATCCTCAAGACTGATGTTCAGGGTAGCCTAGAACCAATAAGAAATTCCCTGGAACAGTTGGTTACAGAGGAAGTCCAGGTCAGAATTATCCATAGTGGCACTGGCAATATTACCAAGAATGACGTTATGTTAGCTATTGCTTCTAAAGGGCTCATTATTGGTTTTGGCGTTAGCTCTAGGGAAGGAGCCCGGCGATTGGCTAATGCGGAAGGTATAGATATTCGCTACTATGATGTGATTTATAATCTGATAGATGACGTGGAGAAGGCACTTAAAGGCATGCTGGAGCCCTCTTTGGTTGAGGTCATTGAAGGACGAGCCGAAGTGCGGGCTATTTTCCTGGCAGCCAAGAGGAAAAAGATAGCCGGCACCTACGTTACTGAAGGTAAGGTAAGCCGTGGTGCCTTAGTTAGACTGCGGCGAGGAGAGGAGATAGTGTGCGAATCTACCGTTAGCAGTCTGAGGCGTCTTAAGGATGACGTTAAAGAGGTGGCGGCTGGCTACGAGTGTGGTATCGGCATCAGCGACTTTGATGAGTTTCAAGTTGGTGATATGCTGGAATTTTTCAAGAGAGAGAAAGCTGTATAGTAGGCAATAAGTAGCTAGAGAGCCAATAGTTATGGCACACCATATTGAGCGGGTAAATAATCTCATTCGCCGGGAAATTAGTGAATTACTTCAGCGCCAAGTTAAAGACCCACGACTTGGTGCTTTTGTTGCGGTGACCGAGGTTTCCACCTCTGCTGACCTGAAACATGCCAAGGTATTTGTAAGTTGCATAAGTAGCCAGAAGGAAAAACAAGAGACACTAAGCGCATTAACCGCGGCATCGGGTTTCTTCCGTAAAGAGCTGGCTAAGCATCTGAGACTACGACGCATTCCTGAGTTAAGCTTTTACTGGGATGATTCTATCGAGCGGGGAGACCGCCTCCAGCGGCTAATTGACCAGGTCAGTTCACAAGACCTCTGAAAACCACCTCGTTTGAGACAAGTTTGGGGGGACTTTACTCTCCAAAAATTATACCTTTACCTTTTACTTTAAAGTAGCTAAACGAGAGTCAAAGAGGAGCAAGGTCTCTCTTACATGAATAGGAGTTGACTGTGGATGGCATACTAAACATTAATAAGCCTCGGGATAAGACCTCTTTTAGTGTTGTCGCCACGGTGAAACGGCTTAGTGGGGAACGGCGTGTGGGGCATGCCGGCACCCTTGACCCGGCGGCTACAGGTGTTCTACCGGTTTGTCTTGGACAGGGAACACGCATTATCGAATTTATGCTAGATGCTACCAAGACTTATCAGGCTCAGATTGAATTGGGCATAGCTACAGACACCTACGATGCCAGCGGTAAGATTACCCAGAAGGGAGACCCTTCTAACATTAGTCGAGGACAATTGGAGTCGGCACTTACTCCCTTTCGCGGTTTAATACAGCAGACCCCTCCAATGTATAGCGCAGTGAAGCATCAAGGTCAACGACTATATGAATTGGCACGGGCTGGCATCGAGGTTGAGCGGAAAAGTCGACCGACTAAAATTTACCATTTGGAGCTTATAGACTGGCAGCCGCCGGTAGCCACTGTAAAAGTGGAATGCGGTAAGGGTACCTATATCCGTTCACTGGCTCACGACTTAGGACAATCCCTGGGCTGTGGGGCCAATTTGAAAAGCCTCATCCGTTTAAGTTACGGCCCTTTTACGGCAAATACCGCAGTTTCAATGTCCCGGCTTGAGGACGCCTTCCACTACGGGTACTGGCAATACTTCGTTCATCCTATAGACACAGTGCTATTAAACTGGGGAGCTATGGTTGTCAGTGAGGCCACCGGATATGTTATAGGGAAGGGAGCACCTGTGACTTTAGAGAACGCCAATAGTAGCCGAATAACCAGTTACCTCGAGCAACACCCCCCAGTATGGCCCTCTGTTGAGACTCATTGCCGGGCTTATACTATCGACGGACGCTTCTTAGGTGTGCTGCGTTTTAACCCGGAAAGAGGGCAGTGGCAGCCGGAGAAGGTTTTCCTGTAGCTGGCCTGCAGTTGATAGGCATCTAAATTCTTGTTTTGGTATTTCATAAATAAATTACTTAAAAGTCTTGACAGTTTGCGCATAATAAGAGTATAGTTTCAACCGATGCCAAAAAGGAGGTGTTGACAAAGTGCAAGCATACTGCTTTAAGTGTAGAGCAAAAAGGGAGATAAAGAACCCCGAGCGTGTTACCCTAAAGAATGGGAGGCCAGCTACACGAGGAACCTGCCCTAACTGTGGAACCAAATTATTTAGAATCGGCAAAAGCTAACTGATTTCCCTATTAGACTTGACCGATGGAGAGCAAGCTTTAATTAACACTCGTAGATTTATAAAGACTTAAGAGCAAGTAATATCATCTAAACTAATAATGTAAGCTTAGTGCCTACTTGGTGTGTTAGGGACTGATGGTTAGGTAATGGCTTTTTCTGGTCAAGGAAGGTGCCATTCGGAGTCAGCAGCTAGGGCTCCTTCCAGACTAAAAAGTAAAAGGACTAAGCTAGTAATGCACGACCATCAGGTTCCCTTATGTGAGTTAAAGAATCTCTCAATGCGTAGTAGGTAAGGGCGATGGAGCAATAGTATTAAAGCTAGCGTGTGGCGATATCTTCCTTATTATTAGAAAGGAGAGCAGTCAAACTATGGACAAGATAAATGTAGCCATAATAGGAGTAGGTAACTGCAGTTCCTCACTAATCCAAGGTGTTTATTACTATAGAAAGGTGAAAGAGACTGAATTTGTGCCCGGGCTGATGCATGTTAATCTTGGAGGATACCATATAAGCGACATCAATTTTGTAGCTGCTTTTGATATCGACAAAAACAAGGTTGGCAAAGACCTGTCCGAGGCAATTTTTACTCTGCCCAATAACACCTTCAAATTTTGCGAAGTGCCAACTACCGGCGTCACAGTTCAACGGGGTATGACCCATGACGGCTTGGGTAAGTATTTGTCCCAAATAATCCAGAAAGCACCGGGACCAACGGCGGATATAGTTAAGACCCTTAAGGAAACCAAAACTGACATCGTGATTAACTATCTGCCCGTTGGCAGTGAAGAGGCGACTAAATGGTATATTGAGCAGGTGCTGACGGCTGGCTGCAGCTTTATCAACTGTATTCCGGTTTTTATTGCTTGTGAGAAGTATTGGCAGAAGCGCTTTGCTGAACATGGGCTGCCAGTTATCGGTGATGATATAAAATCTCAGGTTGGGGCCACTATTTCTCATCGGGTGCTTACTAGGCTGTTTAGAGACCGTGGTGTCAAACTGGAGCGAACCTATCAACTGAACTTCGGCGGTAATACTGACTTCTATAATATGCTGGAGCGAGAACGGCTTGAGTCTAAGAAGATATCTAAAACCTCTGCAGTCACCTCTCAGCTAGATTACAAGCTTGACCCCGATGATATCTACATCGGTCCCAGTGATTATGTACCCTGGCTTCAGGACCGTAAGTTTTGCTATATTAAGATGGAAGGACGAACCTTTGGCGATGTTCCACTGAACCTAGAGCTAAAGCTTGAGGTATGGGATAGTCCTAACTCAGCCGGGGTAGTTATTGATGCCATAAGGTGCTGTAAGCTTGCCCTAGACCGTGGACTAAAGGGAGAACTGGTAGCTCCGTCGGCCTATTTTATGAAATCACCGCCTGTTCAATATACAGATGACGAAGCTCACCGCATGGTGGAGGAGTTTATCGCCGCTAATCAGCAAGCTGAGAGGGAAGAACCATCCGAGTAACTCTCTAGGGAGGTTTCAGGCAACTACTTATGAAGATAGCATTAATCTCCCCCTATGACTTCGCTTACCCCGGTGGTGTTTGCAATCACATTTCCTGCCTAGAGCAGCATTTTACCCGGATGGGTCACGAGGTGAAGATAATCGCCCCCGCATCCAAAGCCGTCTCCACCCTTGGTGACCGGTTTATACCCGTAGGCAAACCTCGACCGGTTCCGGTCAGTGGTTCTATTGCTCGCATCACTCTATCACCATGGCTGTCATCAAGAATAAAGGCTATCCTTGACCAAGAAAGATTTGATATTTGCCACCTTCACGAACCTTTAATGCCAATGTTATGCACTACCGTACTCCGCTTGTCATCCACACCAAATGTAGGCACCTTTCATGCCTCTGGCGGCAAACCCTGGTACAGCTTTGGCACGCCGGTTGGTAAGTTGCTCTTGAAGAAGTGGTTCCACAAGCTTGATGGCAAAATTGCCGTGTCTGAGCCAGCCCTGGCATATGTGCGTAAGTATTTCCCCGGGGACTACACCCTTATCCCTAACGGCGTAGATTCAAAGCATTTTTCTCCCAGTGTGTCACCAATTGATGAATTCGTTGACGGGAAGTTGAATATCTTGTTTGTTGGTCGTTTGGAGAAACGAAAGGGTTTGAACTATCTACTCAAAGCTTATGAGCGAGTTAAACAGGAAATTCCTAACTCGCGCCTTATCATTGCCGGGCCTGGCACCAGACTGCGGCATAAGTATGAGAAACAGGTTATGCACAATGGTCTAAAGGATGTTGTTTTTGTTGGTTATGTAGCTTACCGTGAATTACCTAGATATTATAAGACAGCCGACATCGTTTGTTCCCCAGCCACCGGTAGGGAAAGTTTTGGCATAGTTTTGCTTGAGGCTATGGCTGTCGCCAAGCCAATTGTCGCCTCAAATATAGAAGGTTATACCAGCGTACTGACTCACGGTGCTGAGGGGCTACTAGTGTCACCCAAAAATGTAGAAAAATTAGCTCAAGCTTTAATCTCTCTTTTGGCTGATGAATCACTTCGGCAGCAGATGGGAGCCAAGGGAAGACTCAAGGCGGGGGAGTATGACTGGAAACACATTGCCCAAAGGGTACTGAATTATTACCACAAGGTGCTTAATGAGCCACTGCGGAAAGAAGGATTTCAAGAAACTAAAGTTATCTTGGTTTAAATTAAAATGGAAGACAGTTCAGTTAATATTACAATGGGAAAGCAACAACCAGTGACAAAGTTAGCTGAAGTTCGAAAAACTGCAGCCTATTATCTTACCCAACCAGCAGTGCATCTTTTGGCTAAGACATCTATAACACCCAACACCATAACCTGGTTTGGATTTCTACTATCTGTTGGCGCGGCAGCACTTATTGCTACTGGACACCTTCTTGCTGCCGGTCTCCTAGTGCTTGTTGCCGGTCTCTTTGACTTGCTGGATGGAGCTCTGGCTCGCCGCACTAATCAAGTTACCCACTTTGGTGCTGTCCTCGATTCTACACTTGACCGTTTAGCTGAGGCAATACTATTACTAGGCATTTTGATATTATATGCCAGAGAACAATCAGTCGTCGGAATTTTGCTGGTGGGCGTTGCCTTGCCCAGTTCACTAATGGTGAGCTATATCAGAGCCAGAGCAGAAGCACTAGGTCTGGAGTGTAAGGTGGGATTATTCACTCGAGGGGAGAGAGTCATTGTTCTGGCATTAGGCCTTTTGCTGAGCCGGATTGATTACGCCTTAATTATTGCCTTAAGTGTTATAGTATTATTTAGCCTTTTTACGGCTGGCCAGAGATTACTTCATGTGTGGCACCAAATGAAACCTAACTAACTTTCAACAGTTTTGCCGTAAAATCTAAATCGTACTTGCGCTTACTTTAGCTAAAGGGAGGAAGTAATGCCAGTTGTTGCCGTCATTGGAGCTCAGTGGGGGGACGAAGGAAAGGGTAAAGTAGTTGACCTACTTGCCCAGAAAGCAAAGGTAATAGTGCGTTTTTCCGGTGGTGATAATGCCGGGCATACCGTGGTTAACCGCTATGGTGAGTTTAAACTGCACCTTGTTCCCTCTGGCATTTTCTCTCCCCAAGCTATTTGCATTATTGGTAATGGAGTGGTGATTAATCCCACTGTGTTGATTGATGAGATAGACCAGCTTAATCAGCGTGGCGTGGATACCTCCAGGCTATTTATCAGTGACCGGGCTCATTTAGTTATGCCGTATCACGTCCTTCTTGATGGTCTGGAGGAGGAATTGCGGGGAGGAAAGGCATTGGGCACCACACGTAAGGGCATCGGCCCCGCCTTCGCCGATAAGGCAGCCAGATTGGGCATTAGAACTGGTGATCTTTTGGACAAAGAAGTATTACGGGAGCGGCTTCGCTTTATACTCAACCACAAAAACACGATATTAACCAAGGTTTACGGGGTTAGCCCTCTGTCCGAGGATGATGTATACAGTCAGTATTGCCAGCACGGAGAGCGACTGGCTCCTTATATTCGCGAGACAACCATAATGCTGGAAGAAGCATTGAACCGGGGAGAGCCGATTTTACTGGAAGGAGCCCAGGGTACCTTACTTGACCCCGATTTTGGCACTTACCCCTATGCTACATCCTCTTCACCACTGGCGGGTGGAAGCTGTTTAGGTGCCGGGCTGGGTCCTACCAAGATTAGTCACATCCTGGGTGTGTTTAAGGCCTACTGCACTCGGGTTGGTAGTGGTCCTATGCCCACCGAACTCAAGGATGAAATTGGTAACTCGATTCGGGAACGGGCTCATGAGTATGGCACGACCACTGGCAGACCCCGCCGTTGTGGCTGGTTTGATGCCGTTGCCGCTCGGTTTAGCAACCGAATTAACGGCTTTACCCAGACAGCAATCACCCGTCTCGACGTTCTTGATACCTTACCTCGCCTGAAGATATGCGTGGGCTACAAGCTGGATGAACATACTATTGATTATTTCCCAGCTAATGCCGCTGCTTTAGACAGATGTCAACCTATCTATGAAGAGCTACCCGGGTGGCAAGCTCCCACCAGTGATATTCGACAATACGACCAGTTGCCGCTTCAGGCTCGCCAGTATCTAGACAGACTGGAAGAACTCATTTCCTGCCCGATCAGCCTCATCTCGGTTGGAATGAGACGAGAGCAATCTATCATGAAGATGTCTATCCTATAAAGAGGGAAAGGCAATAACTCCCGTCCTTAAATAGGCAGGTCAATCTTATAGTTCTTCAGAGTGTCTTTAATGATGGTAGCTGCTTCTTCATCAGGTTCGATAAGCGGCAGGCGTGGCTTACCTACATTGAAACCGATATGGTTAAGGGCATACTTTACCGGGATGGGGTTGGAGACAATAAACAATGCATTAACCAGAGGCAGAAGTCGACGGTGAATACTAGCCGCTTCATCAACCTTACCACTGACAAAACTATCAATCATTTCCCTGATCTGGTTACCCACCAGATGGGAGGCAATGCTGATGACGCCATAGCCGCCCAGGGCTAGTATGGGTAGGGTATCACTATCATTGCCACTCCAGATGAGGAAATCATCCTTAGTGCCACTGATAATCTTAGCAACTTGATCCAGATTACTACTGGCTTCCTTTACCCCTATAATGTTGTCTATTTGGCTTAGTCGGATAATCGTTTCGGCGGAGAGGCTAACCACGGTGCGTGAAGGCACATTATACAGGATACAGGGTAAGCTAGTACCCTGAGCTATAGTCTTAAAGTGCTGGTACAAACCTTCTTGGGTAGGTCTATTATAGTAGGGAACCACCAATAGGCAGGCATCAACCCCAATTCGCTCTGCCCCTTTGGTCGTCGCCAAGGCTTCAGCCGTGCTATTGCTACCAGTGTTAGCTATAACTGCCCCTCGGTCGCCCACGGCTGATTTCACCTCGCTGAACAGTCGCAGCTCCTCCTCCCGGATAAGGGTGGGAGACTCTCCAGTTGTGCCCACGACTAGCACCCCTTCACTTCCTGAGTTGAGCAGGGCTGAAACCAACTTCCTGGCCTGCCCATAATCAACCTCCCCATTTTCACTAAACGGGGTTACCATTGCGGTTAGTAATCTCCCCAGTTTTTTCATTTCCCTAGCCCCCGCGGACTTATCCATTCCCTTTTAATCATCTCTTCAGCAATCTGGACTGTGTTCAGAGCGGCTCCCTTACGCAGGTTATCGGCAACAACCCACATAGCCAGACCGTTGGGATGCGAAGCATCTCGATGAATACGCCCAACAAAAACTTCGTCGGAACCAGCTACTGACCAGGGATGAGGATAAAGACTGATAGCCATGTCATCTAGCACTTTGACTCCTGGGGCTTGGGCAAGAATACGCCCTGCCTCATCGGGGAACATCGGGTGAGAAAATTCTACATGGATTGCCTCACTGTGTCCAGTAAATACCGGGACTCGCACACAGGTAGCCGAAATAGCTATATCATAAGTATGCATTATCTTCTTTGTTTCTTCAACCAATTTCCATTCTTCCCTAGAATAACCATCATCTAGAAAAACATCTATCTCTGGCAGTACATTAAAAGCTATTTGATGGGGGTAAACATGAGGGATAGTAGTCTGTCCCTCCAGCACTTGTTTAGTTTGCACTGTTAGTTCCTCTACAGCTGCTGCGCCAGTGCCTGACACAGCTTGGTAGGTATCTACGATAATACGCTTGATAGGGTTAACCTTGTGCAGGGGATATAGAGCTACCACCATTTGAATAGTCGAGCAATTTGGATTAGCTATTATTCCCTTGTGCCATTTTATGTCTTCAGGATTTACCTCAGGCACTACCAGCGGGACTGTAGGCATCATTCTAAAAGCGGAGCTATTATCGATAACCACAGCTCCTGATTGTGCCGCTATAGGTGAGAAATAATGGCTAGTCTCAGCACCAGCTGAGAAGAGTGCGATATCTATTCCTCTGAAGGACTCAGGAGCAGTCTCCTTGACTTCAACCTCCCGTTGATCGACAACCAACTTCTTACCTGCGGAACGGTCTGAGGCAAGAAGATGAATTGAGCTCGCCGGGAAATTACGTTGCACCAGTACCTTGATGAACTCCTGTCCAACAAGCCCAGTAGCACCGACAATAGCTATTTCATATTCCTTCATTGTCCCCTCATAAACCGAGTAAAGTATCTAAACCGTAGATTAGCCCCTGGCGCTTAACCACTTCCTTAATGGCTAGCATAACCCCTGGCATATAGCACTCTCGACTAACGGTATCATGGCGTATGCTTAGTGTTTGCCCCGGTCCGCCCAGGAGTACTTCCTGGTGTGCCATAAGACCGGGTAGACGCACGCTATGAATAGCCACCCCTCCAACCTGCTTCCCCCGACTATCTGAGGTCTTTTTAGGTTCTGACGGCTGGAGAAACGGTTTACCCCTAGCTGCTGCCATTGCTCTGGCAGTGGACAGAGCAGTTCCTGAAGGAGCGTCAGCTTTGTGGTGGTGGTGCAGCTCTATAATTTCGGCATAATCAAGGTATTTGCCGGCTATCTTAGCCAAGTGCATCATCAGCACTGCACCGAGAGCAAAGTTTGGCGCCACCACTGCACCAACCTTATGAGCTGTGGCAAGACGGTCAATTTCATTAAGGTCATCAGCAGTTAATCCAGTAGTTCCTATTACCAGATTAACCCCCCGCTTAGCGGCGATACGCAGTGCTGGCATGGTAGTTTGAGCAATAGTGAAATCTACCAGTACATCAGGCTGGCAACTAGTGAGGATATAGTCCAAATCAGAAGAAAAAGGTACCGTACCAGAGCCATCAGGCAGAGTTAGATAATCCTCAGCAACCTGTAGTTCCACAGCACCTGCTAACCGCATTTCAGGCTCATGGCATAGGGCTTTAACCACCTCTTGTCCCATTCTACCTAATGCACCTTGAACTACTACCCTTATTGGCTTCATAACTTAAATCCCTTTTAATTAAGTGCTGAAAACGGGGTTTTCAGCGACCTTTACCGGAAGGACGTAGCTTATTCCTATATGGGTAGCGGTGTTGTGTGGTGTGATCTGTGCTTCTTCTAAAAGGATAGTCTGCAGATAATGAATCTTCCACCTTAGCTCCGGGCGGTTGAGAAATCTTTTCAGACACAGCCCGGCGTGACAATCCTATCTTACCGTCCTCGTTTTTAATTACCACAACCGTAATCTCATCGCCCACTTTAACTTCGTCCTCGATTTTATCTACCCGATAATTTGCCAGCTCACTGATGTGAACCATGCCTTCTTTACCGGGAAGAATTTCAACAAAAGCCCCGAAGTCCAGTATCCGCGTTACCTTTCCAGTATAGATATCCCCAATCTCTACCTCTTTGGTTAGCCTTTCGATGATTTCAATGGCTTTGCGAGCCGCTTCCGCATCGTGCGCACCGATAAGTATTACGCCATCATTACTAATATCAATAGTTGTCTTAGTTTCATCAATAATAGACCTGATTGTTTTACCACCGGTACCAATGACACTGCCAATCTTTTCCGAGTTAATGGTCATTTTATACATTCGTGGTGCGTAGCGGCTGACTTCAGGTCGGCTGGAACTGATAGTTTGCTGCATTTTATCCAGAATAAACAAGCGAGCTTCTCTGCTTTGATTTATTATCTTTTCCAAAATTTCTGGGCTGACGCCCTTAAGCTTAGTATCCATTTGTAGCGCCGTAATGCCCTCACTAGTTCCAGCTATCTTAAAGTCCATATCGCCATAAGCATCCTCTAAGCCCTCAATATCAGTCAGAATAACATGTTCACCATTATCACCAGTGACTAAGCCCATAGCTATCCCGGCTACTGCTCTCTTTAGCGGTATGCCTGCATCCATTAAGGACAAACTACTAGCACAAACACTAGCCATAGATGTGCTACCACTGGAGCTCAGGACTTCCGAAACGAGACGAATAGTATAAGGAAAATCCTCATTACTGGGCAGCACTGGTACCAGCGCTCGTTCCGCCAGAGCACCATGTCCGATTTCACGGCGACCAGGTGAACCTACACGCTTCACCTCACCGGTGGAGAAAGGGAGGAAATTATAATGGTGCATGAAGCGTTTAGTCTCCTCTATACCTAATCCATCAAGCTGTTGCTCTTGTCGGGTAGAACCCAATGTAGTAATTGTAAGCACTTGTGTTTCACCTCTAGCGAACAGTGCCGAACCATGGGTCCGTGGTAGAAGTCCTACTTCACCGCTAACGGGCCGAACCTCGGTCAGTCCGCGACCGTTGCTACGCTGTCCTTTAAGGATACTGGTTCTGACCTCAGCCTTAACCTTGGCTTCAAAGACAGAAAGTATATCTTCCTTAGAGAATTCCTCCTCTAAACTCTCCACCAGTTCTTTCTTTAGCTCAGAAAGGGCTTGCTCACGCTGTGATTTATCCGATTGGCTCAGTGCCTGGGCAACCCTTTCACCAATAGCTGATGAAACTGTTGAAACCACCTCAGGGTTAACCTCATGGCTAGGGGCCTCTGCTTTCGGTTTACCGCACGCCTGCTGAAGCTGCTCCTGAAGTTTAATAATATCCTGATTTGCCTCATGAGCAAATTTGATTGCCTCGGGAACAACATCTCCTGAAATCTCTCTGGCCGCGGCTTCTATCATTACAATCGCTTGTTTGGTGCTAGCTACAACAAGGTCAAGCTGGCTTTCCTCAAGCTGGGCTAATGTTGGATTTAATACCAGTTTGCCATTAATATAGCCAACGTGGACAGCACTGACTGGGCCATCAAATGGTACCTCAGATATTGATAGAGCAGCCGAACCACCAATAACAGCTAGAATGTCAGGGGCATTCTCCTGGTCAGCAGAAAGGACAGTAGCTATGATCTGGATATCATTGCGCCACTGTTTAGGCAAAAGCGGACGCAGTGGGCGATCGGTAAGACGACAAGCCAAGGTTGCCTCTTGAGTGGGGCGACCCTCCCTTCTGATAAAGCCGCCCGGAATTTTCCCGGCGGCATATAGCCTTTCTTCATAGTCAATAGTTAAGGGTATAAAATCCCCCCCCTCTCTTGGTTCACTACTGACGCAAGCGGTAACCAGAACCACAGTGTCTCCGTAGCGAACAGTTACCGCTCCACCTGCCTGTCTGGCGAGCTTTCCCGTCTCTATGATGAGTTTTCTACCACCAATATCACATTCAAAAGATTGCACTTCTATCAATAACCTCCATCGTCTAAGACCTTACTTACGTAGACCAAGACTTTTAATCAGCTTATTATATCGACCCACATCCTCTTTGTTTAGGTAGTTAAGCAGTCTTCTTCTTTGTCCAACAAGCTTAAGTAAGCCTCGTTGCGTATGATAATCATGGCGATTAGCCGCCATATGACCCGTCAATTGTTTTATCCTCGCGGTAACGAGAGCTACCTGCACCTCGGTCGAACCAGTGTCTTTTTCGCGAACTTGGTATTTACTTATAATGTCTGTTTTCTTTTCTTTGTCCAAACTACACCTCTCAACCCCCTATATTACTTATATTAAAGCTAGAAAATTATAACATATGTGGCGATGTCTGTAAATTCGCACTGAGAGGTCGTTCATCAAGGAAAGCCTTAAGGAGTAAAATTTAAAAGTAATGAGCCTAATATGATTGACAATCTAGATTCTGCAATACTAACATCATGTAAAAGGGAAAAGATGCGTCAAGAAATTGAAAGATATAGAAAACCGACACGGATATTACACTGGGTGCATTCCGGTGCCTTTATAATCCTGTTCCTCACCGGGCTCGTGCTCTTTATACCGCAGCTGGGGTTCCTGGCCGAGAATATCTGGACTCGGGTTATACACCGCATTGCTGCAGTTTTCTTTGTTGTGGCACCCACTATCTATTTATCCCTCAACCCAAGGGCATCATGGAAAGGGATAAGGGAAGCCTTTACTTGGGGGCGAGAAGACATAGGCTGGCTAAAAGCGGCGCCTCGCTATTATTTCCTGAACGATGAAAAGACAATGCCGCCTCAGGGCTATATGAACACCGGCCAGAAGATGTGGTGGTTCATGGTGATTGTCTTTGGAATAATCTTTGTGATAACTGGACTTATTTTGTTGTTTTTCAAGACTACCGCCCCACCTGCACTGCTGCAATGGACTGTTTTTGTCCATGATATTGCCTTCATTGTCACTGGCACAATGTTTTTCGTCCATATTTATCTTGGCGTGTTTCACCCGCTTATGACCGAATCATGGAACACCATAGTGAGTGGTAAAGTATCAGTTGAGTATGCCAAGTCACACCACGGTAAGTGGTATGAGGAGGTCGTTAAAGGGGAAGGGAGATAGGTTACCAAACAACCCCAGTAATTCAAGTTGGACAACGGGGCTGTCCACTTAGTATAATTATGGTAATTGCATTTCACATGCGACTTACGGGAACTGCATAGTAGTATGGGAAAGACAATAGATAAATTGTTAGTTAATGGTGTTGCCCCAAACGTGACCTGTAACTTCTTTTCTGGGGAAGAGTTATAATTAATGGTAATTGCATTTCACACGCGATTTACGGGAACTGCATAGTAGTATGGAAAAGACAATAGATAAATTGTTAGTTAATGGTGTTGCTCCGAATGTGACCTGTAACTTCTTTTCTGGGGAAGAGTGGCGCAGGGAGACAACTGCCGCGCCCTGTGAAATGCCTCTGACTATCTTTATAAACGGCCAGGAAACAGTTACTATCCTGTGTACCCCAACTAAGTTAACTCACCTCGTTCTTGGCTTCCTGTATTCAGAAGGAATTATTACTAACCTGCGTGAAGTAGCCAGTATTCGGATTTGCCAGGATGAATCAATGGCTGATGTCAGACTAACTAAGACCGAATATCCACTGCCGCCTCGACGTACACTGACTTCAGGCTGTGGTAGCAGTGTAAGCTTCAAAACTCAACAGCAAAGGGTAGATTCAGATTTAGTGGTTACACCGAAAGAAGTGCTATCGCTGATGAAGCAACTGTACCAGCAGCAGGATTTGTTTCAGCAATGCGGGGGCATACACTGTTCAGCTCTATGTGACCGCAGGCAAATACTAGTAATAGCTGAGGATATTGGCCGTCACAATACCTTGGATAAGATTATGGGCGAATGCCTAATGAGGAAACTACCAACTCAAGATTGTATCTTAGTGACCACGGGGCGCATATCTTCGGAAATGCTACTTAAGGCGGCAAGAATGCAGACCCCGGTTGTTGTTTCCCGCAGCTCACCAACCGAACTTGCTATCTCGCTCGGCAATGACCTGGGCATTACCGTAATTGGCTATGCCCGTGGCAATCGCCTCTCTGTCTTCTCTGGCGAAGAACGATTAATGTTCGCTAGCAACTAAAATTAAGGTTTATAATAAGACAACATACAGATAGGAGGGATATGTGATGCCATTTCGTATAGGACCATGGGAGATAGCCCTCGTCTTGGTAATTATCCTCATCGTCTTCGGAGTAGGTAAACTGCCGCAAGTTGGCGGAGCTATCGGCAAGGGTATGCGAGCGTTCAGGAAAGGGCAGCGTGGTGAAGATGATGATGAGGAAGAGGAAGAGGCAGAGCAACCACAACCTAAAAAGACCACTCGCAAGAAAACCGTCAAGAGCTAAACTTTACCTCTAACTGGTAAGGCCGGGTCATGGTTCTCAAAGGATGACCCGTCTTTTCCTTCAGTTGAAGCAGGTCGCGACGAGGAATAAGAAATGGAACTTTTCGGCATGGGTGCGGGGGAAATAATACTAATCCTTATTGTGGCCCTGATAATATGGGGGCCAAGAAAATTACCAGAGATTGCCAGGACACTGGGAAGGGCGGTACGTGTCTTGAAAAAAACAACCTCTGACCTCACCTCCGAGATAACCAAGGAAATAGACCAGGAAGAAAAGGACCGTCCATCTCAACCAAGACAAAACAATGGCGATAAAACCGGGAGTCGTCAGCCATAGGCAAAACACAATCATACCACCAAGACGACCAGCATAAAGAGATAACAGCGATAAAATGAGCACTGACAAAAAGTTGACTGTTCTCGGTCATCTCGGAGAATTACGCAAGCGTTTAATCAGGAGTGTAATCGCCGTTGCAATTACTTCACTTGTTTCCTTCATATTTTACGAATGGATATTCTATATATTGAAGCTACCCCTCTTCAATATCAACCCCGAAGGTGTCAACCTCATCTACATCGAAATGACGGAGATGATTGGCACCATTATGAAAGTATGCCTCGCCAGTGGCATCGTGCTGGCAATGCCTTACCTTGTTTATCAAGGTATCATGTTTATCTCTCCGGCACTTACCCGCAAGGAAAAAAAGTATGTCTACCTGATACTCCCCTGGATAACAATAATGTTCTTGGGCGGTGTTGCTTTCGGTTATTTTATTCTGATACCACCAGCGACTAAGTTCTTGTTTACTTTCGGTGCTAATATAGCCACTCCCGAAATTAGAATCGGCAATTACATCTCCGTCGTGACCAGACTACTGTTGGCTATCGGCATTGTCTTTGAGATGCCAGTAATAACAACTTTCCTATCAAGACTGGGGATTATCAAGCCAAAGTGGCTTGCTGATAGGCGGAAGGTAGCAATTATATTCGCCTTTATCCTGGCGGCTATAATTACTCCCACCTTTGACCCCATAAACCAGAGCCTAGTCGCTGTTCCACTTGTTGTTCTATATGAGATAAGCATCTGGTTGGCTAAGCTTGTCCAGCGAAAGGAAACTGCTGTGACTACACCTGTCCCGTCACCAGTATCGCAACGCTGACCAGACTAACCATAGAGTAGCTGAGCACTTGATTTGTCAAGGTTAGGGAGCGGATAAGTCCCGGTGGGCTTCGCGGACTTCAAATCCGTTGGGGGGCACTAATACTGCCTTTGGTGGGTTCGACTCCCATGCGCTCCCGCCAATACCATCTATTCGCTTGCCAAAAACCCAATCAAGGAATATAATACTCACAAATGGTGAAGGGCTATCTTCTAATTAAATTGGTCCCGGGATTGGAATCCGGTGCCCTGTCTCAGATTCGCGCCACCTCGGGCGTCCTAGAAGTAAACCTGGTGTTCGGGCAGTGGGACGCAATAGCTATAGCCGAAGCTAAAAACCTTTTTGAGCTAGCCAGGATAATAGTCAGCGAGGTTCGCGGCATCCAGGGAGTGCAGGATACTACTACGCTTGTGCAAGGTGAGCTATAAGCGATTCCGCCGATTTTTATAGCTAAAACCAAAGTCCACTTGGCTCGGGATTCTGCGGCGCATTGCCAAAGTATACTTTAGTATGGGGCCAGGGTATTTCTATACCCTCAGCATCAATAGGGTTCGTGGGGGCACTTGACATATTGCAGTAACAATCTTAGAATCTATTAGCATCAGGACATTCTAAGTGGTATAATAATTTTAAAGCCTAGCCAGTGGATTTGAAGGGAGGTATCCTATGCCAAAGGGAACAATCAGACGGCTCATGGACCGTGGTTATGGATTTATCAAGACGGAGGAGGAAGAAGACCTCTTCTTCCATCGCAACGATCTTGAAGGAGTGGAATTTAATAGCCTTAGCGAAGGGCAGGAAGTGGAATTTGAGAAGGGTCAGGGGCGTGATGGCCGTCCGCAGGCAGTTAAAGTGAAGCTTGCTTAGCCTAAAGAGATAACGTCAATCGTTTTCCAATAGTCGTAACTGCATCCCGCATACACTATAGACTGTTAAGTTACCATAGGTGTATAGAACTTCAGACTATCTTGAAAGCTAATTGACCTCGTGTATCTCTGCACCATTTCTAGTAATTCCTTAGTAGAGGACTCGCTCGTCGCCGACACGGCGGGTTATCTTTCTCCCGTCCAGGTGCTCTAAGAAAGCCTGGGCATACTTTCGGCTGGTTTTAAACAAATCCCGTACTTCAGCCAGGCTTACTTTACCATGAGCCTTTATATGTGAAGTAACCCTCTCTACCATCTCATTATAGGCTGAGGTAGCAAAGACCACACTGTCGCTTACCTTCACCACTTGGTGCCGCTCAACGAGCAGGTTAAGCAAATCAGGTTCAGGTATCTGGTCAGTGGGCGGAGCGTAGGGATTTTGAGCCAGAGAGTGCAAGAAGCCATCTATCTTCGCCTGCTGAGCCTGGGTAAGCTGGACGCGGTAAGTGGGTAGGCGAACGACAGCACCATCTTCGATTACAACACCCTGGGCAAAAAGCCTTCGCAAGGCAGCCAGGGAATATACCCCTAGCTTCAGCCGACTGCCTAGCTCCACTTTAGGCATACCCAAGCGAGCCGGGAACCTTCGGTGATAGTCCTGAAGTATGGTGGTGGCTTTTTTAACCAGATGCTCCCAGCTGGACACAGTCATCAGTAGGCTTTGTTCTCCCCGGCCCATCCTTATTATCTTCCCCTGCTGGGCGAGGGATTCTATCACTGAGCGGGTTTCACTACCCGGTAGGTTAAATTGAGCCAAGAGTACTGTCAGCTCCACAGGCTGCTCTAACAATGCCACCATAATCTCTTCGGCGGTGCCTTCTTCCCTTGCCTTCAGATTCTCGATAATGGTCGGGCGAAAACGGCGAAGTCGTCTGGTGTGGGAATCAACAACTTTACCACCCCCCAAAGTCTCCGTAGATGAACGGATGATGAAGTGGTCGCCACTGACTACTGCCACCGACCGGTCCAGTGACAACTGAGCCCAGGTAGACTTACCCGGTTGAAGCTCATCTTCCTCCAGCAGACGAACTTTGGCCATTGCCTCTGCTGCCCCGGTATAAAAGCTAACCGTGGCACTGTGTCGCAAGGGACGGGGCAGATAGGGAAGCAACTGAAGCTTCAGTGTCAACATTGTCGTGGGTATTAGCCAACCCGGCTTGGTTAGTACATCGCCACGCCGCAACTGGGAAGTAGTAATACCAACCAAGTTGGCGGCAACCCTACTCCCCGGACTGGCAGTGCTGATGCGGGCTTTATGTGTCTGTAATCCCCGCAGGCGTGACTTCAAGCCAGCCGGGACAATCTCTACCCCCTGTCCCACCGAGAGCGAGCCGTCAATCAATGTCCCGGTAACTATGGTACCGGAGCCGGCTATGGTGAACACCCGATCGATGGAGAGCCTGGGTCGGCCCAAATCCTGCCTAGGCTCAATAGATCCTAAGAAGTTATCAACAACCGAAACCAGTTCAGTTAGGCCTTCTCCAGTTAATGCTGAGACAGCAATGATAGGAGCCTGGAATAAGGTGGTGGTACTGATCAGTTCCTCTATCTCCACCCTGACCAAGCTCAGCAATTCCTCATCCACCAGATCCTTTTTGGTAACGACCACGATCCCTCTTTGTATTCCGAGCAAGTCTAAAATGGCCAGATGCTCTCTAGTCTGAGGCATCACCCCTTCGTTGGCAGCGACAATAAGTAAGGCTAAGTCAATGCCACCCACTCCAGCCAGCATGTTCTTAATGAATCGCTCGTGCCCGGGGACATCAACTATTCCTACCTCCCGCCCACTGGGCAGCTTAAGCCAGGCGAAGCCGAGGTCAATGGTCATACCGCGCTCTTTTTCCTCACGCAGTCGGTCGGGGTCTATGCCGGTCAGAGCATGCACCAATACTGACTTGCCGTGGTCTATATGACCAGCCGTGCCCAATACGAACATCGTATCCCTCTTCTGCAGCTATAGGGGTACTTCAACTAGGGGCTAAATTCTGGAGTGCTGGCAGCACAGTCTCATCTTCCTCGGGAAGCACCGAGCGCGGGTCAAGGAGCAAAATATCGTCACCAATCCGCCCAATGACCGGTATTTCCTGAGACCGCAATCTTCGACTCAATACTTGAGCCATATTTCGGGCTTTCTTACCACCAATAGCTACCAGTCTCGTGGGCAGGGTTCCTCCAGGCAGGCTACCGCCACCTACCATGGTCTCACCTTCTATCACCTGAGCCAGGTCACCAAGAGCCCGAGCCCACTGCTTAGCCCGCCGGTCAATCTCATCCAGTGGTGCCGAAATCATACGCCATACCGGGATTTTGGTCACCGCTTCATCTTTCAAGTAGTGAACTAAGGTAGCTACCAGACCAGCCAGTCTTATCTTGTCAATTCGCACTGCCCGAGCCAGCGGGTGTTTCTTTAACTTATCAATAAACTGCTTCCTACCCACAATAATCCCAGCTTGAGGCCCACCCACCAGCTTATCCCCAGAAAAGAAGGTAAGTCCGGCACCAATAGCAACACTCTGCTGAACCATCGGTTCTGAGGCCAGCCCGAATTTAGTCGTGTCCAAGAAGCAGCCACTACCCAAGTCATCTAAGACAGGAAGGTTATACTGGTTACCAAGTACCACCAAATCCCCAAGGGCAACCTCACTGATAAAACCCACTAGCCTGAAGTTACTGGCATGCACCCGCATCAGTGCTACTGTCCGTGGGCTAATCGCCTGTTCATAATCAGCAACGTAGGTGCAATTGGTAGTCCCCACCTCAATCAGCTTGGCTCCACTTTGGCGCATTACATCGGGGATACGAAAGCCACCGCCAATCTCCACGGCTTGACCCCGGGAGACGATTACTTCCTTTCTTTTGGCTAAGGCGGTAAGACCCAGTAGCACCGCTGAGGCATTATTGTTTACCACCAGTGCCGCCTCAGCCCCGGTTAGCTGGCACAAGAGCGGCTCGATATGAACCTGACGAGAACCCCTCGTGCCACTGCCCAAGTCGAACTCCAGATTGCAGTAGCCCTTAGCCACCGTCTCCATAGCTATTGCCGCCTCTTTGCTCAGCAGGGCCCGACCCAGGTTAGTATGAAGGATTACTCCCGTAGCATTAATTATGGGACGCAGGCTGGGATTTTCTAGGGCATGCACTTGGGCACATACCGACTCTACTATCTCATCGATAGACGGGCATGGCTTACCAGTAGCAATAGAAAGGCGCTCCCGCTCGAGTTGTTGCCTAATCAGGTTTACCAGCAAGTTATGTGGATGAGTTTCCCCAACCTGCTTAAGCCGCTCGTCACCGAGAACCCTATCTACACTAGGAAGATGACGAAGCTCGGTTTCCATTCCAAATATTCTACACGATATTTGGGCTCATTTTCAAAGTCGTTAAACATTGCCATAGAAAAATGTCAACAAAAAGCTTGACAAATGTTTTCCCTCGTGTTAAATTAAACTAATTTAATTAATTTAGTCAACAAAGGAATTGACAGAGTGAAGCTTTCTACCAGAGGGCAATATGGAACCAGGGCACTTTTGGATCTAGCCCTTAACTGGGGCAATGAACCGGTGCCACTAAAGGATATTGCTCGGCGGCAGGATATTTCCCTTCACTATCTGGAGCATTTAATCGCCCCGCTTATTGGAGCTGGAATAGTCGGGAGCACCCGTGGTGCTCGGGGTGGAGTGCAGTTGGTTAGACCCCCTCATGAGGTAAAGCTCAGTGAGGTGATTCAACTTCTCGAGGGCTCAACTGCCCCTGTAGAGTGTATCAATAATCCAGGAAGCTGCCCCCGCTACGACCTTTGTGTTACCCGTGACATCTGGGCCGAGATGAAAAGGGCAATGGACGGAGTTCTGGAGTCAACAACCTTGCAAGACTTGGTAGAGCGCCAAAAAAAGAAAGAACAGCTTAAAAAAACAATGTATTATATCTAAGTTTCCTAATCAATAGTCCAGGTGGCATATACCAAAGGAGAAAAGCTACTACTATGATTGATAGGTATTCAAGGCAAATCTCTTTCCCTGAAATAGGTGAGGAAGGGCAAAAGAGATTAGGCAAAAGTAGTGTAGTAATCATTGGCTGCGGAGCACTAGGCACTATTATCGCCTCTTCTTTAGTGCGTGCCGGCGTTGGTAAAGTCAAGATTATTGATAGAGACCTTATTGAGTACCACAACTTGCACCGTCAAATCCTTTTCGATGAAGAGGATGTAAGAAGCCAATCGCCAAAAGCTATTGCCGCCGAGCGGCATCTGAAGAAGGTGAACTCTTCAGTTGAAATTGAAGGGGTAGTTGCCGATGTGCACTACGCCAATGTTGAAAGGCTCGTCACCGGGGCCGATTTAATCTTAGATGGACTGGACAACCCTGAAACCCGGTTTATAATAAATGATGCTTCCTTAAAGCTTAAAATCCCGTGGATCTATGGCGCGGCTGTCTCTTCATCCGGGATGACTATGAATATAATTCCAGGTAAGACCCCTTGCTTTCGATGTGTCTTTCCTTCCCTACCTCCATCTGGGGTAATTCCTACCTGCGATACCGCCGGGGTAATCAGTCCGGCTCCGTTCATTATCGGCTGTCTGCAGTCTGCCGAAGCAATGAAAATACTGGTTGGCGCCGAGAAAATCAACCGTGACCTTATAGCTATTGATGTTTGGCAGGGAACCTTTCGTCGTCTTAAAATCAACCCTCGCCAAGACTGCCCAGCCTGCCATGGTAAATATGAGTTTTTGCAGGTAAAGTTTGGCATAAGAACCACCATACTCTGTGGCCAAAATTCAGTACAGGTTCTAGACCCCAAGGTGGAAAGCATCTCCCTGAAGGAACTTGCCGCGCATCTTAAGTCTCTAGGTGAAGTCAGCTATAACGAGTCTACGCTACGTTTCATAGTGGATAATCAGGAAGTGGTTGTTTTCCCCGATGGTCGGGTTATTCTTAAGAACAGCCTTGACGAGTCATTGGCCAGAACACTTTATACCAAATATATTGGAACGTAGGTTATGATTCAGCAATAGGTGAAGCTGGTTAAGAATCTATAAAGGAGCTAATCAAAATGGCAGAGATAACTCAAAGAGTGGAAAGGCTACAGTATAAGACGATAAAGATACCGAAGCTAACCAGAGGTATAGCCCAAGATTCCACCGAGCTAATCGGGAATACACCTCTGGTTAGATTGAACCGAATAACTGAGGGGGCGAAGGCAGAGGTGGTGGCAAAGCTTGAATCTTTCAACCCCATAGGCAGTGTGAAGGACAGGATAGGGGTAGCAATGATTGTGGATGCCGAAGAGAAAGGACTCATCAACAAAGATACGGTTATCGTCGAGCCCACCAGCGGTAATACCGGTATTGCCCTCGCCTTCGTCTGCGCTGCCAGAGGATATAAGCTCATCCTCACCATGCCTGAAACAATGTCACTAGAGAGGAGACAGCTTCTATCTGTTTTCGGCGCCGAGCTGGTGCTAACCCCCGGGACAGAGGGAATGCCCGGGACAATAAGAAAGGCGGAACAGCTGGTGGCAGAAAATCCTAACTACTTTATGCCGCAGCAGTTTAAAAACCCGGCAAATCCAGAGGTACACCGGTTGACCACAGCCGAGGAGATCTGGAGAGACACCGATGGCAAGGTAGATATTCTGGTCTCTGGAGTGGGAACCGGAGGGACGATTACCGGGGTGGCTGAGGTAATCAAGCCAAGGAAGCCGCAATTTAAAGCCATTGCCATTGAGCCGGTTGATTCCCCGGTGCTTTCCGGAGGAAAACCGGGATCCCACAAAATTCAGGGCATTGGGGCTGGCTTTATCCCTGACGTCCTGAGAACAGATTTAATTGATGAAATTATTAAGGTTACTAATGAAGATGCCGGAATAATGACCAGAAGGTTAGCCAAAGAAGAAGGGATACTGGCTGGTATTTCATCCGGGGCAGCCGTCTGGGCAGCGTTAGAGGTAGCCAGAAGGCCAGAAAACAAGGATAAGCTTATCGTAGTAGTTTTACCCGATACCGGTGAGCGCTATTTATCTACCTGGCTTTTCCAGGAGCTTTACCAGGCAGCACCGAATACATAAATTAACAACGAGTTAAAAAGGTATCAAGAAAGAAGGAAAATGGACGCCAAATTGAAACGAGAAGCTCGCCGTCTAAAAATGGATTTTGAGGCCCTCAAGGGAGGAGGCTTTATCAAGCAAACCCAGAAGAACCTGTTTACGGTGAGACTACGATGTCCTGGAGGAAAATTGACATCACAACAATTGCGGAAAGCCGCCGAACTTGCCGAGAAGTACGGGCGGGGAGAGATCCACAACTCCTTCCGCCAGTCGATAGAAATCCCTTATGTCCACTACCAGAACTTTGACGCTATTGTTGCCGAGCTGAAGAAAATTGATTGGTCAGTCGCCACTTGCGGCCCCTGCATCAGAGTGCCCACCGCCTGTGCTGGATGCACTTATAACCCTAATGGGCTCACAGATGCTCAGACCATGTGTCTGGAGGTAGATAGACGCTATTTCGGAACCCCTACCGGTCGCCATAAATTCAAGGTCTCCTTTTCCGGGTGTCCGATAGATTGTGCCCGAACCAGGGAGATGGATTTAGGCTTCCAGGGAATAGCTGAGCCAGAATTAGTAGAGGAGCTATGTAATGGATGCGGACTCTGCGTTTCTGGCTGTGAGGAGGAGGCACTTACCATGGTGAATGACCTCCCGGTAAGAGATTATGACAAGTGCATCTATTGCGGTGATTGTATCAAAGTCTGCCCGGTGGATGCTATGGTGGTGAGGAGGAAGGGATGGCTTATCCGGGTAGGTGGTAAGCATGGTAGACACCCTATCTATGCCTACGAGATAGCACAGTTCGCCACTGACGAGAAATGTTTCTCCCTTATCGAAAAGACCATGGAGTGGTACCAGGCCAACGGAGAGGGCAAAGAAAGGATAGGAGCTACCATCAGCCGCCTCGGTCTCCCTAGGTACATCAACGAAGTTGCCAAACCCATAGGTCTGGAGGTTATCGAAAAGCCTGAAGAAAGAAGAAAGTTCTGGGCTAAGGGGAACCTGTATCTCTAGAGTAAATGCCTATTGAGCCGGATGGGTGATAGAAAGATACCAGCAAATGTGGAGGGGAGTGTAGCTTACACACTCAAAGCTAAAATGAGTCAGGACAGATTCTTAAGTCAAGACACAGAATTAGACCATCAACTAAGGGTCTATTCTAATATAACCCAACTAATAGCCAGCCTACAGAATCCAACGCCATTGGTTAGGCTAAACAAAATTAACCCAGTTAAGGATTTTCAAATTTATCTCAAGCTGGAAAGGTATAATCCATTTGGTTCAGTTAAAGATAGAATTGTTTACGAAATGCTAAAGGCACTGGAAGTAGGCAATAGAACAGTAGTTGAGCCATCATCAGGCAATACCGGAATTGCCTTAGCCTGTGTCGCCAACGCTTTGGGAGTGCCAATAGAGATAGCTGTTCCCGAAGGAATCCCCGAAGAAAAAAAGGTAATGTTAAGATTTTTAGGGGCTAAAGTGACAGAAGCTGATGATGCCCTGTGCCCTTTATTCCCCACCGAGGGAGCCAGAGGCGTAGTTAGCGCCCTAATAAAGAGTCCGGCTACTAAAGATCGGTATATTAGCCCTAATCAATACGAGAATGAATTAAATGTTCAGGCACATTACCAAACAACGGGACCAGAAATATGGAAGCAGACACAGGGTAAAATCAATTATTTCTTTGCCGGGTTTGGTACTTGCGGCACAATAACTGGTGTTGGCAGATACCTTAAAGAACAAAACCCAGAAATAAGAATTATTGGAGTAGAGCCTTCTTCCCCAAACCATAAATTACCCGGTATGAAGCGGATCACCGGACTAGATGAAGAGTTTATACCAAAAATTCTAGATAGATCGGTAATAGATAATACTGTAGAAGTGACTGACGAAAACGCATATAGAACCGCTATAGACTTAGCCAGAAAAGACGGGATTCCAGTCGGACCGACGACAGGAGCTATACTTTATGTTGCCTTACAGTATGCTAAATCAAATAGAGGCTTAGCCGTTGTCATATCACCGGATGATGCCTTCAAATATGCCAGTTTTTATAAAGATATCTTGGAAGTAGAATCGAAGGGAACTGGAGTAAGAGAACATGATTTGTGTGATTTAGTTTGCCCTCTCTCAAAGATGAAAGCTACCGAATTAATAGATAATCTAGATGAAGGAGAAACAGTAAAAATAATACTGGGCGATACAGACTCCCTCAAAAGTGTGGCACAAGAGTTAAAGACCAGAGGTATGAAACCAGATTTCGAACAAGAGGGTGAACACAGATTTGCATTGACCATTACCAGATAATGGAATTATACAAACCAAGATTATATAATGAGTAAGCAAGATAGAAACTGAGTGAAAGAATAGCTAGTTATGTTTAAAACCTTAAGAGAAGACATCCGGACAGTATTTGCTAAAGACCCGGCAGCAAGGAGCGTGACTGAGGTTATCTCGTGCTACCCGGGATTACATGCCTTATGGTTTCACCGCCTGGCTCATTTCCTGTGGCGGCACAAGCTTAAGCTGCCAGCTCGCATTCTATCACATATTAATCGATTCCTGACCGGGATAGAAATCCACCCTGGAGCCAAAATTGGCCGACGGTTTTTCATTGACCACGGAGCTGGAGTGGTCATTGGTGAGACATCTGAAATCGGCGACGATGTTCTGCTGTATCAGGGGGTGGTCCTGGGTGGGACGACCTCAGAGAAAAAGAAACGTCACCCTAGCATTGGTAATCATGTGGTAATGGGAACCGGGGCGGTAGCTCTAGGTGCCATCACTATAGGCGATGGCGCCAGGATTGGCTCAGGCTCAGTGGTAATAAAATCAGTTCCGCCCGGCGCTACGGTAGTGGGCATTCCAGGAAGAGTAGTGGGAGACCGCCGAAAACCGATTACGGAATTAGAACACGGGAGATTACCCGACCCGGTGGCAGAAGCCATCAGACTGGTTTTAAAGGAGCAAGATAAGTTAGAAGAGCGCCTGAAGAGGCTGGAGAGCTCAAGCGGCATAGCCACCCCACGGGATGGATTGAGAGAGAGAAGACGGAAAATTGAGCGGGAGTTCAGCCAGGGAGGAGGAATATAAGGTGGGACCCAAAGAGAAGAAGGAGACACGAGAAATGAGATTTGAAACGCTCGCCATTCATACCGGGGAGAGACCGGATAGAACCTTCGGCGCCGTCGCAGTACCTATCTACCAAACATCAACCTTTGCTTTCGAGGATGTAGGAAAAACAAGGGGTTACGATTATTCTCGCACGGCAAACCCGACGAGAAAGGTTCTGGAGGATACCATTGCTAAGCTTGAGGGAGGAAAGGCAGGATTTGCCTTCGCCACCGGGATGGCGGCTGAAACCACTGTCATTCACCTACTCAAAGCCGGCGACCATATAATCTCAGGAGATGATGTCTACGGAGGAACCTATAGACTATTTCAGAATGTGATGCGTGATTTTGGGCTAGAGTTCACCTTCTTAAGAATGGATAGCCGGCAGAGGATTGAACAGGCGATAAAGCCCAATACCAAGATGCTGTGGCTAGAGACTCCTTCTAATCCGCTGCTGAATATCGTTGATATCGAGATGGTAGTTGACATCGCTAAAAAGTACAACCTGATGACGGCGATAGATAACACCTTCGCCACACCCTATTTCTTAAAACCCATTGAGTATGGAGTTGACCTTGTTATCCACTCCACAACTAAGTACCTCAATGGACACTGTGACGTTGTCAGCGGAGCCGTAGTAACTACCACTGACGAGTTAACCGAAAGGGTTCAATTTCTCCTGAATGCCATGGGAACCTGTGCCTCCCCTTTTGATTGCTGGCTGGTGCTTCGGGGAATTGAGACCCTTCCGGTAAGGATGAAACAACACGAGGAGAATGCCTTCGCCGTCGCCAATTATCTTAAGGAACACCCCACAGTAAAGAAGGTATTTTATCCCGGCCTTAAGTCGCATCCAGGCCATGACATCGCCAGGAGACAGATGAAAGGGTTCGGCGGCATGGTATCATTTGAAATGAATGGTGGCATCGAGGAGGTCAACACTTTTTTAAGAAGGCTGAAAATCTTTGCCCTGGCAGAATCGCTCGGTGGTGTTGCCTCCCTTATCGCGCACCCGGCTACCATGACCCACGCTTCGATGTCCGAAGAAGCCCAGAGAAAAGCCGGCATTACCGAAGGACTGATCAGGATATCGGTCGGTTTGGAAAATATTGATGATTTGATTGGGGATTTAGCTCAGGCGCTCCAGCGCCCTTGAAGGAGGAAACCTTGGGTTTTGCCAAAGATTTACGCTGCCGAAAGTGCGGGCGAGCGTATCCACTACAACCCACCAACCTGTGTGATTTCTGCTTTAGCCCGTTGGAAGTAAATTACGACTATAAGGCCATGGCTGATTCCCTGAGTCGGGAGAAGCTTGCCACGGGCCCGCCAAGTATGTGGCGATATCGTGATATGCTACCAGTGGAAGGCGAGGTGGTAGACATAGGTACCGGCTTTACGCCACTTACTAAAGCTGACCGGCTAGGACAGGAACTGGGGCTGGATGAACTCTATATTAAAAATGACTGCCTGAATCCTACCTACTCCTTCAAGGACAGGGTGGTCTCAGTAGCCATCACCAAAGCTAAAGAGTTTGGTTTTGACACAGTTGCCTGTGCCTCCACGGGTAACTTGGCCGCCAGTGTGGCGGCTCACGCCGCTAAGGCAAATATGAGGTCTTACGTTTTTGTTCCTTCAGATATTGAGCCCGCCAAGCTGGTGGGTACGGCAATATACCATCCGGTTCTGGTTACCGTTGATGGCAGCTATGACGATGTTAACCGTCTTTGTCGCAAAATAGTAGAGAAATATAACTGGGGTTTCATCAACGTCAACCTCAGACCCTACTATGCTGAGGGAAGTAAGACCCTGGCCTTTGAGGTAGCTGAGCAACTGGGGTGGCGCACACCCGACAGTGTGGTGGCACCCGCCGCCTCAGGACTACTCTTTACCCGAATATGGAAGGGGCTGGATGAGCTATCTATGCTGGGTTTAATTGAACAGGTAAATACTCATATGTATGTTACCCAGGCGGCGGGCTGCTCACCCATAGTCAATGCCTTTCAGGCAGGCACTCTCCACGTTCACCCGGTAAAACCAAACACCATTGCCACCTCTATCGCCATCGGCAACCCTGCCGACGGCTACTATGCTCTGCGTGTTGCCCGGCAATCGGGAGGCAGTGCCTGTGCGGTAACCGATGAAGAACTCACTGAAGGAAGAAAGCTACTGGCCAGGACTGAGGGCATCTTTGCCGAGGCAGCCGGTGGGGTGGTGATCGCTGGACTGAAGAAGCTGGTTGATTCAGGGACAATTAAAACGAATGAGCTCACCGTAGCCTTTATCACCGGGGCTGGACTGAAGACCCATGAAACAGTAGCTGACACCGTTCAGCCTTTCATTATCCAGCCCACGCTAGAATCATTTGAGGAAGTGCTCGGGGCACGTGTTTAAACCGATAAAAGTGAACACCTATGTTATTCTAATCCC
>SDBT01002622.1_pt1 | contig 31629 bp, 31 predicted proteins | sample 2277101 | NCBI WGS metagenome assembly SDBT01 (sample SAMN10404973, study PRJNA504765) | marine sediment metagenome | isolation source: marine sediment core GS10_PC15, 103 cmbsf | place: Arctic Ocean: Southern Knipovich Ridge | collected 2010 | reverse complement strand
TCTCCCCACTAATCTCCGTTCTCTTATCTCCCCACTCTACCTTCTCTCCCCACTCTCCCCACTAATCTCCGTTCTCTTATCTCCCCACTCTACCTTCTCTCCCCACTCTCCCCACTAATCTCCCAAAAACCCTACTTACTGGAATATTCTCCGCCTACTTCACTATTCCAACTTCCAAAAATCTACACTTCCACATCTGACAATCTAAAAAACATATTCACCAAGGATATTCTGTCTTTACTTTACCTACCTTTGATAACGTGTTCAATCTATTTCTAAATAAATATCCTTTCTAGAATCTATATAATTCAGAATTTGGTTAAGTTACTTTTTTCATGTCTTGGTTTATCTTCAGTTTTTATCTTCTGTTTATATTCGCATTCTATATCAGTTTCCATTTTTGAAAAGTAGAAAGTTCGCATTTTTTAACTTATTAGAAAAGCTAAAGTTATTAAATACGTTAAAAATGATAATGAAAATATACATTGACTCAAAAGTTGATATTGATCAGGTATTATCCGTATTCAATACTTTCATTAATCATAGGTATATTAAGATGGATTGAAAAAGTTAACTTATGATGACATTGAGGAATTAGAAAAAGGTGTAAAACATGATCACAAGAGAAGAAGCCCTACAGATGATTAAAAAGTATGTTAAGAATCCTAACCTCATTAAACACATGATAGCCGTCTCGGCTATAATGCGGGGTATTGCCGAACATTTTGAGGAAGATATAGATCTCTGGGAGTCTACGGGGTTGCTTCACGATATCGATTACGAGATGACTAGTGGCAATTTCGATGAACACGGGCTCATTTCAGCAAAGTTACTCCTTAACATTCTCCCTGAAACAGCCCTTCATACCATTAAAGCACATAACTCTCGGACGGGTATTCCAGAGGAGAGTAAAATGGATACAGCGTTAATTGCTTCAGATTCTTTATCAGGTCTGGTAGTAGCAACTGCATTAATGATGCCTGATAAAAGATTAGCTACAGTAAAACTTCGAAGTTTGAATAAAAAGTTCAAAGATAGTTCTTTCGCGCGAAACATCAACCGCGATAACATCAAAAGATGCAATGATCTAGGATTAAGTCTTAATGAATTCTTCGCCCTAGGTTTAACATCGATGCGGACTGTTAGTAGTGAACTTAATCTTTAGTAAATAAGTTAAATGACGGATATAATGGCGGAATAAATTGTATATTAGCTTAAAAAAATAATATTGTAGATAAAAAAGATGAATTTAAATTAAATGTTCCAATCTTGTAATCAGAATAGTCAAGTTTTTTCTTATCCGGATCTTTCTTTTCAAAGTTTTTAGTCTTAATCTCTTGTCTCTAGTTTTCTTAAATTCTCGAATATTTTCTTCATATTTTTCAAGGTCTTGCTTAAAGCTGAAAAAAGCTTCCTCTTCAAATTTATAAAATTTCCTAAAGTCAAGAATCCAAAAAGACTTCCATCCTTTATTAAGAAGTTTAACGTATCCTTCACGATCCGAATCCTCTTCACTCAATCGCTTATCCAAAGATTTCAAGTTATCTATGAGCTGTGGAAAAAAGTTCTCATTTAATCTAGCATTTGTTGTTTTTTTCATCTCTCTCCAACGTTTACGTGAGACACTGAAAGGATACGCTATTAGTATAATTAGAAAGACAAAAAATAGATCACGCAGTCTCAAATTATCTCAAGTCTTATAGTGATATTGAATCATGACCTATTTACTTCTTTTTAAACACTAGATTTTCATTTAAATTCTAAAAAATGTAATTTAACATTTTACTCTCGAATTAAGGAAAAGATTAATCATATTTTATTGGATGTTTTAAAATATTTTTTCCAAAAAAATGATTATTGTCTCAGAGGTAAAGAGTGTGAAGGAAACTTTTAAGGCTAAAAAAATAAATTTTCTCAAAATAAGTAAACTGTTTACTTATTTTAAGATGTGGAAACTTTTTATTACTATGAATGCATCTAAACCCATTCTTCTCTCAGTATCTCCCCTTTTATGCTCACAACGATTACTTTAATCGGTATTTTTCTGGAAGCATTTTCTCCAGCTCTTTTTGCAAGATATAAGAGGCCTCTGCAACAAGGTACTTCCATGATCATGACCGTGAGTGTGTTAATTTTTGCATCATTAATCATTGATGTTAATTTCTGCAGGTAAATGTCTTGGTCGGAATCTAATTTTGGACATGCAATCACAAAACTATTACTTTTCAAATATTTCTTATGAAAATCTCCAAGGGCATATCCAACACAATCTGCGACAAGTAACACATCTTTACCTTGAAAATAAGGTGCATTAGGTGGAACTAAATGTAGTTGAATTGGCCATTGTTGAAGTTGAGATATTCGAGATTCACTTTCTTCGATTTCGTTTCCCTCTTCATCATCGAGTTTTATCACAATTCCTTTTTCTTTCAAGACAGCCATAGCGTCCTGTAAATATCCTGTTTCACCATGATCTTTGAGATGTTTAAGATGTGCAATGATCGTGTTTTTACCAGCTTTAATGATGTTCTCGCGCATAACCTTTTTTTCGTCGTATTTCTCTGCTTCTCGTTCTTCAGTGGAAATTGCACCCAAGGGACAATGCCCGATACAAGCACCTAAACCATCACAGTAGATATCACTTATGAGTCTTGCTTTACCATCTATTACTTGTAATGCTCCTTCAGGACAATTGGGTATGCATACTCCGCAACCATTACAGTTTTCTTCATTAATCTTAATTATCTCTCTTTTAACCAGGGTTATAGTCAAACTCCGATTGAAAGTTTTTTCAGATCTTCAGCTACTGTTGAGATGGGTTGAAGGTTAAAAGTTTCAACTAACACATTTAGCACAGTTGGAGAGATAAACGCGGGAAGTTTCGGACCTAACATTATGTTTTTCACGCCAAGAGATAACAGAGCGAGTAATACTAGCACTGCTTTTTGTTCATACCAAGCGATGTTATAGGATATGGGTAGTTCATTAATTCCAACTCCGAATACTTCTGCAAGTTTCATAGCTATTACCACGAGTGAATAGGAATCATTACATTGTCCTGCATCAATTACTCTGGGTATTCCACCAATAGTGCCAAGGTCAAGTTTGTTAAACCTATATTTTGCACAACCAGCCGTAAGTATCACAGTATTACTTGGAAGGGCTTTAGCAAATTCTGTATAGTATGATCTTTCTCTGTGTCTACCATCACATCCAGCCATCACTACAAACCGTTTTATAGCTCCAGTTTTAACCGCTTCAACAATTTTATCAGCAAGACCAATCACGGCACTATGAGAAAAACCAATAGTGATCTCCCCCGTCTCAATAGAGTCAGGTGCTGCACATCTCTTTGCGTGTTCAATAATATCAGTGAAATCTTTTGCTTTTCCTTCAACTCGGTCAGGAATATGTTTCAATCCTTCAAATCTGACTATACCGGTTGTGTATACTCGATCTTTATATGAATCTCGTGGAGATACCAGACAATTTGTAGTTAAAAGTATAGGGCCATTAAATTTATCAAACTCCTCTCTTTGTTTCATCCAAGAATTTCCATAGTTTCCAACAAAGTTAGAATAGTTCTTAAATGCAGGATAAGCGTTTGCAGGAAGCATTTCACAATGAGTATAGACATCTACACCTGTACTTTCAGTTTGTTTAAGTAATTCTTCCAAATCTTTTAGATCGTGACCGCTAATTAAAATGCCTGGATTCTCTCTTACCCCAATATTAACAGATGTAGGCACAGGATTGCCATATGCTGATGTGTTAGCTTTATCCAACAAAGCTAAAGTTTTAACACCAATCTCACCACATTTCATATTGAGAGCTATTAGTTCATTAACAGGCAAATCCTTAGTTGTTGAAACTAAGGCTTCTTGAACGAAATATGTAATTTCATCGTCTTCTTCTCCAAGAACCTTTGCATGATGGTAATAAGCCGAAATACCTTTGAGGCCATATATCAACAATTCTCTTAAAGATCGGATATCTTCATTTTTAGTACTCTGCACACCTACCTCTTCTGCCTTCTTCATAATCTCTTCTTCATCAGTAGAATGCCACGTAACAGAATCATGTAAATTCTTAACAGAGCATTCAACTTTCAATTGGTCTCTAATCTTCAAAGCTTTATGGACTTTATCAACAAAATACTGTTTATCAAAGTTCGTATTTGTAATTGTAGAAAATAACCCATCAATAATGAAGTTGTCAACTTTCCTATTCGTATTACCAGATGCTCTAAGTTCAGTATTACATATCGATATTCCTTTTAAGATATATCTGAGCATGTCCTGTAAATTTGCAACTTCACCTTTCTTTCCACAAACACCGACCTTGGTGCAACCTTCCCCTCTTACTGTTTCTTCACATTGATAACAAAACATTTATTTTTTTCTCCTTATTGGGTAAGTCAATGAGACTTTGAACAAGTACCGCCATAGGGACAATGATTCTGTGTATGATTCGCTAAAGTTTTGGAAAGCATTTTAAAAGTATCACTGTTTATGTGATAGATCATTGATTTCCCCTGTCTTTTCGAATAAATAAGCCTGCAATGTAATAAAGTTTTTAAGTTATGGGAAATCATGCTCTGTTCCTGCTTTAAGGTTTGAGCAAGTTTAGTCACATTCATCTCAGATTCACTCAACTTCTCCAAGATTGCAAGCCTAGTCGGATTAGCCAATGTTGAAAAGAAACCATAGCAAATGTTAGAGAGCTTCTGCTTCATTAACTCACACCAAATATGAATTATATATCATATGAAGAAATATTCATATATAAAGTTTTTATGGAAAATTAACGGATAATTATACAATACGAGAAGAATATCTACCAATCAAAATTTCAGAAAAAGAGCAATAACAAATCCAAAAAAATGACAAGAAGGATATGTAAAACCTTAAAATGTATTTTAGAGAATACATATAGGTAATTAATTGGAGGTTTTTGTTGGTCAAATTCAACGGCATTAATCATCTTGCAATGGTTACAGGAAATATGGACCGTACAATTCGTTTTTGGAGAGATTTACTTGGAATGAGATTAGTTGCAGGTCTTGGTAGACCTGGATATCGACACTATTTTTTTCAGCTTACAGATACTGACCTGATCGCATTTTTTGAATGGACAAACATAAAACCCATGCCAGAAAAAGACCACGGAGAACCAGTTAAAGGACCATTTATTTTTGACCATGTCTCTTTTGGAGTTGAGTCTGAAGAAGAATTATGGGAGTTAAAAGAAAAACTCGATACTGCAGGTTTTGAGGTTTCAGATGTTATTGATCACGGATTTATTCATTCAATTTATTCCTTTGATCCTAATGGTATCCCAATTGAATTCAGCGTCAATGTTCAAGGAAAAGATATACGAAGAAATCCAACTATGATAGATACAAATCCCTCTCTCGTGACATTAGAAGGATCAGAACCTGTCGCTGGTAAATGGCCTAAAGTTAAGACATATACACCTCATTCAATGAGAACAGTTTATCCCGGTGCAGGCAGTGAACTATTTCATGGAACAAAGAAGAAAAGGTAACATATCTTTTCCAAATAATAACCTAAATATTTTTTTCATTAAAAGTTTCCTTACTCAGGTTAAACTTTCTTACACATCATCATTCTAAAAATTGTTTCTTATAAAACAGGAAGTTTTTATTTACTGTAGATGTATTATTTTTCAGTGTTTTTATGAGTAAAGTAAAGAAACGTTCAAGGTTACTAGCTAAAAGTTGGGTGAGAAAAAGTAACGGAAAACTAGAACGTTATAATAGGTCGAAACTTCGTTCAAGCATCTTAAAAGCTGGAGCTACAAGAAGACAAGCTCAAAAAATCACGACCTTAATTACTAACAATGTACGTAGAGGAAATTTCGCTAAAAACATTAACGGAAAAAAGGAAATACCATCTATTAACCTTTCAAATAGTATTATTTCCGAATTACAAAAAATTAATCTCAATGCTACTACAAATTATACTAATTATCGAGACTTGAAACGAAGAACACCATCCACCGGTATGCAATTTAGGAATCGATCTCAAACAAATGAACAGAATATATCACTCAACAAATCAAAACGTCTCGCTTACACCAATAGAGTGAACACTATCACATCTGAGATCTCGTCTATTAACTCTCAAACCAATAATGTTACCCAAAGAATTGATAAGTTCAATGAGCAAGTTCATAGCTTATCTTCTCGAATTACAAGTATTCGACAGGGGAACTATCGAGTATTAACACACTTAGAGAAGGATCAAATCGCACTTTCAGAAAAATGGACTAAACTAAGTCCAGACCTGAGAACGATTACTAGTCAAAAGAGCGGAATAGTGGATTCTCGAACAAGAAATCTTCAACAGGCCCTTACACAAAATCAGAGTCGACTTGACTATAATCTCGGAAACTTGCAAGGAATCGATTCCAACATCTCAGAATTACGTCTTATCCTATCAGAAATACAAGGATATGTAACAAGTTCCCTTACACCTCTTGAGAAAAACTATCAAAAAATAGATTTAGATCTCAAAAAAGCAGAAAGAACAGTGACCCTAATTAATCAAGCATCATTTCCCTGGATAGAAGGAGAAACCGCAATAATATCCACTAAAGCTAAAGATCTAATTAACAACTCAAACGGCATTATAACATTAACAAATCTTCACTTCATTTATGAGCATGAAAAGGAAATTGTACTAAAAAAAAGGTTCTTCATTGTAACTGAGAAAAAAATCGTACGAGAAGTTGTTGTTCATAAACCTATTGGAATGGTTACCCAAATAACCAAAGGCAGAGTTGGACTGTTAAAAGGTTCAGGATTATTCATTGAATTTGCATCTGAAAGCGGAATCCCAGAGATGAAGCTTGACACGAAGGGAAATGAGGCAGAGTGGATAACACAAAGCTATAATTATATTGTTTCAGGTCAAGCAGACCAAGAACTAAGTGAAGTCACTCAAAAAACTGAATCAAACAGAGACACTCCGCAACTACTTATATGTCAAATATGTGGCGCACCCTATAACGAAAAAATATATCGCGGACAGATATCTGTAAACTGTAAATATTGTAAAACAGTCATAACACTTCAATAACACGTTAAAAAAATAAGAAATATGTATAAATACACAAAAATAGATAATAATTAAAAAATAAAACTTTTTGAGGAGATAAAGTTTGGCAGAACATGATACAATTAAAACTGTTAAATCACAACAGGGACTCCTAGATAAGATTCAAAACTTTTTTTTAGGTGGATTTGCTACAAAAGAAGATTTACGTGAACTCGACAAGAAAATGCGCGATACACAATACCAAACCTTAAACGAGTTACGTCATACATGGGAAGAAATCTACCTGAATGTCTTAGATGCAAACATAAAAGTATCTAAACGTGACCTAAAGAGAGTTCTCCAAAAATTTGATCTCGTCATGGCAAAAATCCGTCGTGCAGATTACGGATACGCTGGATTATGGAACCGAAAAGGCCAAATCAACGAAAACGAACTTGCGCGAGTCTTCAACTTTGATAAGACCATAACCGATGACATAACAGTTATGGAAACAGCTGTCAAAAAAACTAACCAGATCGTAGAGGATGAAAACTGGACAGAAACTCGAAAAAATATTAAACAGATCAAAAAGTTAATTTATGAATTAGAAGATAAATGGAATGAAAGGGAAAACCTCTTCCGTCCGCTTATGTAAAAAGGTGAAAAAATAAATGCCAATAATTGAAAGAATAGCATGGGACGACGCACGACCAAATGATATTGCGCGTCGATTTCCTAATTTATCACTAAAATATGGAAGCCAAGTAATTGTTATGGAAAACCAGTGGGCAATTTTCTTTCGAGACGGCAAAGCATATGATGTCTTCGGACCGGGAAGACACACAATCACAAGTGCAAACATCCCATTACTAACAGGTATAGTCCGCGCTTTAGGCATCATTGGAGACATTTATGACTGCGAAGTCATCTTCGTTAACAATAGCCAAATTCGAGGAAACTTTGGTGGACAAGCATATTCAGCACCAAGTGGCCAGATAGCCTACCAAGCTGAAATGGGATTTCACGGATATTTAATCTATCAAGTTGAAGATCCAAAACTCTTTGTCCTCGAATTCTTTGGAAACCGTAATGTAAGCTCCTCAAGCGATATTGATAATTACATCCGAGGCTTTGTGAATGAACGTATCATTGACGAGATGGGTCACCATGACATCTCTTCAATCGTTAAAAACCTTGATGAAACAACAGATAAAATTACTCTCACTATTAGTGATGAAACAGGCCGAATCGGGATTAAAGTAATTGACTGCGTTTTTGAAGGTGTAAAGATTCCTGAAGAAGCCAGACGTTTTGCATCAGGAATCGGACAACAAGCAATGATGATGCAGTACATGAAAGAAACAGCATCAAAACTTCCCTCTGGTGGAGGAGCTGCAGGTGCAGGACTTGGAGCAGGAATTGGCCTTGCAATGGGAGCACAACTTGCAAACGCTATGAAGCAATCAACAACTCAAACTCCCCAAAAAATGATTATATGTCCCAAGTGTGGATCGCAAAATACAGTCTCAACTAAATTCTGCGGAAACTGTGGGTCCAGTCTAACACCAACACCTACCATCGCTTGCTCAAAATGTGGTTCACAAATGCCAAACACAATGAAGTTTTGCGGAAACTGTGGAACATCCTTAAAACCAGCATCATTAAACTGCACTAAATGTAGCCAAGTTAATCCACCTGGCACTAAATTCTGCGGAAACTGTGGAACAAAAATGGCCTAACATAATCTAACTATAACAGGTACCTTATCGCCCATTAGAACTATGTTATTTAGAATTGTAGAGGTTAAAATCTTCTAAAAGATTCCATACTCTCTCAAAACATTTCTTTTAACTAGAATTCTACTGAAACCAATCTTTATTTTACAAAATTTTCTCAGCATCATAAGTAAAAAATAAGTTAAAGATTTTTTCTTCGTTCTAACAATTTTAAATTTCATATCTATCTTCTCTGTAAAACACATTATGGTTAGACATAAAATAAAAATAATGATTAATCGAGTTCTCCTCTAAAATACTAACCGCATCTTTTTACTTAAGATGTTAAAAAAGAATTAGATAAGTAAATCAGTTAGATCAGTTAATAATTTCTGTTGAGTAATATAAGTTAACAATTGATGTTTATCATTCTTGCTAATTGTTTCAAATCTTCATCACTCATCCATTCAGTCTTTAAATATTCAAGTATCTCTTTATCGTCCATTCCAAGTCTTTTTGCTTCTTTAACTGCGTAACGGTACGCTTCAATCTCCGTAGGTCGCTCAACATACGTAAAATTTTCGTCGAAAAGTTCCTTACCATCCATGAACTGTTTAATGTGCACGAGTTCATGAATCACATCTAAATATATGTCAAATCTATCACCATTCTTTAAGTAACGAGAATTAACTATAAGATGTCCACTAGATCCATTCACCCACATATATCCACCTATCCAAGTGAATTCAACCTTGAGATTGCGTAATACATTCTCTGTTTGTTCACCAAAGATTTTTCTGACGATTTTAACTTTTTCAAAACCCTTAAAAAAATCGGTAAATGAATTTGTTGGACCTGAAATTTTCATTATAATTTTTTCTAGATTAAGAATTCGAATTAAATTATAAATTTTAGTGATTAATATTTCCGACCAGTTGATGATTAGCAGCTCCTTTGAGTAATCAAAGTAATTGCTACGTTGCAGTGTATATCTTTATCTATTCAAACAGCTTCTAAAACACCATGCTCAGTACTTAAAACCATAAATATTGTAGATAAGGAGATTACTATTTGAATATCAAAAGATATAATTAATTCATTCTCTAAATCAAGTTAAGTTTCTAAAGATTAAGTATTTGAGAAGTGATAGACATCTCCTACGGGATAGAATTAATAAACCTATTTTTAATATTTCATAATCTAGAAGGATAGCATTAAGTAACTGAAATTATTAAAATTACCTTAAAAATGGGAGATATTTGTGAAAAAGCTACATCTAACCCTTCTAATTAGCATTATAGTTATAATCATATTAAGTATTAGTTTATCCGTTTTACTAAATAATGATTCAGATAAACCTACACCGTTTCATTACACTTTTACTATTATCAATGTATATCCTCATGATGTGAACGCTTTTACACAAGGTTTATTCTTTGAGAATGGTACCTTTTATGAAAGTACAGGCATCTATAACAATTCAACACTTCGTCAAGTAGAATTAGAAACGGGTAAAGTTTTACGTCTTTATTCTCTACCAAGCGAGTTTTTCGGTGAAGGTCTTACAGTTTTTGGTAATCGAATCATCCAATTGACTTGGAAATCTAATCAAGGTTTTATTTATGATAAAGAGACCTTTAATTTACTTCAAGAGTTTGATTATCCTACTGAAGGATGGGGTATTACATATAATGGTAGTCAATTGATAATGAGTGATGGAACCGCAAGTTTATATTTTCTAGACCCAGAAACATTCACCATTACTGGACAGGTTGAAGTTTATGATACCGGTCCGGTGACTCAGCTTAATGAACTGGAGTATATCCAGGGAAAAGTATACGCTAATATTTGGAAGGAGGATAAAATAGTAATTATCAATCCTCAAACGGGACAGGTTACAGGATGGATCGACTTAACAGGTCTTATAGATTTGGAAGATTTTGACTCAGACAATGTACTCAATGGTATTGCTTATGATAAAGAAGAAGATAGATTATTTGTAACCGGGAAGAGGTGGCCATACCTTTTCGAAATTGACTTAATTCTAAATGAATAATTTTCTACTGAATATTGATAGTGACCTGGGATTTACATTTTTTAACAAAAGATTAAATAAGGCAACCTTGTGAAACTTTATTTTTATAAAGGAATAAAGGTGTAATAAAAAAAATGAATCCACAGCTAAAAGTGACGATTCGACGTGATACTAAGATTATCACTTATCCATTTACTGATTATTTTAAAGAGTTTGACAAAGTTGAAGCTGTTCAACAACTTTTCGGTGAACAGACAGAGGAAGTGCTTAATGGTATTAGAGTCACATTTTATGGTAGAGTGGGATACATGGCAGTTAGCAGTGATAATGGAAACATACGCATAAGTGCACATTATATGAAGAATGGTGATCTGAGAGATATTTACCTTGATATCATTCATGAACTTGTGCACATTAAACAGTTCATGGATGGTAAGGAGCTTCGAGATCGAACCTTTATGTATGTTGAGCGACCTACGGAGATTGAAGCGTACCGTTACGCAGTTAAAGAAGCAAAAAGACTTGGAATGGACGATAAAGAGATACTTGAATATTTAAAGACTGAACGGATGAGTGAAGAGAACCTAATGAGCCTGGCTAAAATCGTAAACATCAATGTTGATAAGATTTCTAAAGAGAATTAGAGTTACCTTTATCGCATTTATAATTAACGTTCCCTACTTCTCTTTTTTAAGAGCCTTGAGACCTCAAGAATTATGGGTATATTTGTCTAATTAAATTGCTAATATATAACGTTCATGATGCTCTTTAATTATTGAGATCTCGTTTGCAGCCAAGTCGAGAACTGAAAAAAAAAAAGAGAAAGCTAGTTAGAGAGGTTGACACAGTATATCGCAGGGGCACATAGAGTCCTCGGCCCAGATGTCCCCGTGCTGGTTGAGGGCTCTGATCCGACAGCCCCCGCCACAGATGTCCTTGTTGATGCAGTCTCCGCAAATACCCTTGAGTTCCTCCTTCTTCGCCCTGAACTTGGTAAGTATCGCGTTATCGGGATTGTTCCAGATCTCGCTGAACTTGCGATCTCGGACGTTACCCACCGCGAGTTCAGGCCTCTGGGCGAATTGACACGCGTAGATATAGCCCACGGGGTCCACATTCGCTGCCCTGTCCCCGGCGCTGCAGGAGTCCCCCTTGAAGCTGAGGAGCTTGTAGGCGTTCTCGTACTCTTGGTGATTCTCCTCCTTCATCTTCTTCAGGAGGTATATGCCGTCTTGGGGTGCGTCCACCGTGAGTATCTCGATAAGGCTAGGGTCTAGGGTCTTAGCATTCTCATAAAGAAAGTCCAACGTCTCTAGAATCTCTTCTCGGCTTAGCTGTTTATCGTCATACATATCCTTGCCCCTCCCGCTGGGCACCAGCCAGTAGAGGCAGAACCGGGGGACGCCTAGTTCGAGGCAGAGGTCTAGAAGTTTCGGAATCTCCGCCACGTTGTCCTTGGAGGCGGTGATCCTAATCCCGCATTTAAGGTCGATCTCGACGCAATTCTTAAGAGCCTGGATCGCCTTCGCGAAGCTCCCACGCTGGTTCCTGATAGCGTCGTGAGTCTCCGGATCGGCACCGTCTATGCTGATGCCCACGTAGCTGATACCTGAGTCTTTGAGTCTCTTCGCAACGTCTTTTGTAATCAAAGTGCCGTTTGTGCTGATTACCGCCCGGATCTTCTTGGCTTTAGCGTGAGCTGCGAGTTCCCAGAAGTCATTCCGGACCAAGGGCTCCCCACCTGTGAAAAGGAGGAGGGGAACCCCCATCCCGGAGATGTCGTCGATGAAAGCTTTTGCCTCCTCCGTCGAGAGCTCTCCCGCTCGCTCCTTGTCGGGGCCTGCACTGATGTAACAATGGTCGCAGGTAAGGTTGCATTTGTTGGTTATGTTCCAGAAGATGACGGGCCTCCGAGTATCGGTGAACGCCAACATCCCGCTGGGCACGTCCCTAGGTGCGTCCTTTCTATGCTTTATGGCCTGGCTCACGGTCCCTGTGCCGTGGAGCAGGCGCGTTATTCTTATCATCTCACATTTCACCTATTTGATCTTGAAATTCTGGAGCTGGTTCTTTTGAACTGCCTCCGGCTGTACAGAACCTGGTAATCCTCGACCCCTGTCTCCTCCGAGAGCCGTTTCACGAACTGACTCACAGACTCCCTGTCGTAGTCGTGAACCACGATGTAGAGGTTGTACTCCCACTTCCCGGGAACCGTGACCCTCTGGTAGCAGTGGGAGATCTCGTTGTACCCAAGCATGATCTCCACCACCCTGGGCATGTCCTCCTCGAGGACTCTCCATATAATCACAGCGTTAGCGGTTATTCCGATCTTCCTCTGGTTGATGTTGGGGGCGAACCGCCTGATTGTGCCGTCCTCTCTCATCTCTTTGAGCCTCTCAACAAGGTCCTCCTGTGAGATTCCCAGAGCCTCCGAGGCTTCGGTGAAGGGCTCCAGAACCAGGGGGATACCGTCCTGAACCGCTAAGAGTATCTCTTTGTCGTCTGTCATCATGTTCACCTGAACTTGTACCTGACTCCGATTTTGTACCTCTCAGTCACGGGAAGGTCTAAGACATCATCCTTGGGAATGTCTGTGGCGTCGATGATCGAAGTCAGCGCATCCTTGAGCCTCTCCTGGCTCGAAGTGATGAGGGTGAACCAGAGATTGTACTCGTGGTCCCTCTCGTAGTTGTGAGTGACTTCCTCGAATCCGTTCACGATCCCCGCGACCGCCTCTATCCTCCCTGGGGGCACCTTCATGAGGACCAGTGTACGCGCCGTGAGCCCGACTCTGTCCGTCTCGAGGACTGGGCCGATTCGGCGGATTACCCCTTCCTCCTTGAGTCTCCTTACTCGCCCTATCACATCCTTCGCTGTGGTGCCCAGCCTCTCGGCTAGGGTGTCCCAGGGGCGGGTTGTGAGGGGGAAATCGTCCTGGAGGGTCTGGAGCAGGGCCTTGTCGGCCTCGTCGAGGGTCACGAGTTCATCCAAATTGTTTACTTCCTTGTATTGACGGGGACGTAGGTGCACCAGGGTTCTTCGAGGAGGTAATCCCCCTTCAGGTCCTGAGGCTCGTGAAGCCCTCCGCATGCCACTATGAAGTTGCTGGAGAGACCGTAAGCTCGGGCCCTGCAGCCCCCGCACTTGGCCTTGTACTCGCAGATCCCGCATCGGCCTTTGAGGTTCTTGAAGTCCCTCATCGATGTGAGGACCTCAGAGTTCTTCCAGATCTCCTTGAAGGGGGTCTCCCTGATATTTCCCAACTTGATGGGGAGATAGGGGCACGGGGTAACCTCTCCATCGGGGTAGATCCTGCAATAGCTGATGCCGGCAATACAGCCCCGGGTCCACTGGCTCATATCGAGGCCCATCTGATCCCCGATGCGCATGAACTGGGGGGCGCATGTAGGCCGGACGGTCATCTCCCTCCCCGTGTACTTTTGGAGAACCTGCCTGATCATCTTCTCGTACATCGCCGGGGAGATGTCCTCGACCTCTATCCCCCTGCCCGTGGGTACCAGGAAGAAGAGCTGGACCATTTTCACCCCAAACTCCTCTCCGAGAGCGAGAATATTCTCGATGTCGTCAAAGTTCTCCTGGGTCACCGTAGTGTTGAACTGGACCCTGAGTCCGTTTCTCAGGCTCGCCTTGATCCCCTCGATGGCCCCCTCCCAAGCCCCGGGCATACCCCGGAACTCGTCATGGATCTCGGGGGTGCTGGAGTCGAGACTGATCGCGACGGATCCCACGCCGTACTCTTTGAGTTTCACGGCGACCTCGTCGTCTATTCCGATGGCGTTGGTGCCCAAGCCCACCCTCAAGCCCTTATCCGAAGCGTACTTGGCGAGCTCGAAGATGTCCTCTCTGAGGAGGGGCTCTCCACCGCTCAGGACCAGAACGGGCTTGCTCACATCGACGATCTGGTCGATGAGCATCTTTCCCTCCTCGGTGGAGAGTTCGTCATTGCTCTCCCTCTCTTTAGCGTCCATGTAACAGTGGGCGCACCTGAGGTTGCATTTGAACGTGGTGTTCCAGGAGATGATCCTTGGCACCGACCTTCTAGACTCCCCCTCGCCACTGTGACTGCTAGGATGATTCACATGTTCTCTCTTCAATTTATTTACCTTTCTCTATATTGAATTTCTCCACAAGTGCCACTATTAGGGCCTCCGTTGAGTGCTCGTCTGGGATTACGTCAACGCGAACCCCGAGTTTTTTGAGGGCCTCACCTGTGGTTGGCCCGATAGCAGCAACAACTGTGCCACGAAGCCCCACTTCAAGCTCTGCTAACGAGGCGTGGGCGTTAGCTATTTTGAAAAGATTCCTCCCCATAGAAGCGCTTGTGAAGGTCACCGCGTCGACCTCTCCCCTGCCAAGGGCTTTGATGAGACTGAGCGCTGGAATCATGAAGCTTGGTACCCCCGACCTATAGGCTGTGACCTCTCTTACTGTTGCACCCCTTTCTTTCAGGGCTCGGCTTAAGGTTCCGTCAGCCTTACTGGAACGGGGCATCCCAATTCTCATCCCTTCAAGTTCTATCCCAGAGAGGCTGTCCAAGACGCCCTGGGAGCTCTGATCGTCAGGGACTATCTTAGCATCGACGTCGTGGCTCCTGAGCGCATCTAGGGTCTTAATCCCGATCGCTACGACCGTGACGTCTTCTAAGGCTTTCGAGAGATCGTTTGTTAGCTCTGCGTCATCGGCCACTCGAAAGAGGCTCCCGACGCTGTTGACGCTCAGGAAGATTATGATGTCCAGTTCTCCCTGTGCAACTTCCCGGATAAATTCTTCGACATGTCTTCCATCATTAGGGGGACGTATCTCCACCGTGGGGGCTAAACGGGGGACTCCTCCGAGGTTCTCCACTAACTCGGCCATTTCCATGCTCTGACCTTCGGGCCTTGTTATCGCCACGACTCTCCCTCGGAGGGATGACGCAGAATCATTCCTCAATCCAGCGGAGTTCCTCCCTTAGATTGACCACTTTTCCTATAATGGTGATGGCAGGGGGCTTGATTCCCTCAGCCCTAGCCTTGACCGCGATGGTCTCGAGTGTGCCCGTGATGGTTCTCTGCTTCTTTGTGGTTCCCTTCTCGATGATGGCCACGGGGGTCTTCGGGTCTCTGCCTCCGTTGATGAGCCTATCTGCGATGTTCCCCAGGTTCCTGATTCCCATCATCACCACCAAGGTGTCCACGGATCGGGCTATCCTCTCCCATTCCACCGTTCCTTTAGTCTTGGTGGAAGCCTCGTGGCCCGTGATGAATGCGACGCTGGAGGCGATGTGCCTTTGGGTGACGGGTATCCCCGCGTAGGCTGGGACAGAGATCGCTGAAGTAATCCCAGGGACGATCTCGTAGGGTATCTCCTCCCGGTTGAGAACCTGAGCCTCCTCCCCACCCCGACCAAAGAGGAAAGGGTCTCCCCCCTTGAGCCTTATGATGCTCCCGCCCTCCCGGGCCTTCTCTACCAGCATCTCGTTAATTCTCTTCTGGGGGGTGCTGGGCTCCCCCGGGTACTTCCCTACATAGATAAGTTCGCATTCCTCCTTAGCGAGGGCAATGGTCTCCTCACTTACAAGGCGATCGTAGAGGATGACATCGGCGCTCCCAATGAGGCGCGCTGCTTTGATGGTTATGAGCTCCGGATCTCCCGGACCCGCACCGACAATGTAGACTTTACCAACCATGTTTTAATCCCACTTTTCGATGATTTTCGAGGCCCCCAGCTCTAGAGCCTCTCGGGCCGCGCTTTTCCCGAATTCCCTCGGATCTGACGCATCACCCGACCTTTTGTACTGGAACCTCAACCTACCGTCGGGGGACAGCACCGAGGCGTACAGTCTCATCTCGTCTGCAAGCTGCACCGTGACCCCTATTGGGACGCTGCAGCCTCCTCCCATGATTTCCATGAAAGATCTCTCAGCTTCGACCGTAGCGAGAGAAGGGAGATGCGTGATGGGTCTTAGGGCCTTTATGGTCTCGGAGTCGTCCTCTCTGGAGACTATTGCCAGGGCTCCCTGGCCCGCCGGAGGTGTGAAATCCTCCAAGGACAGGTGCTCCTTGATGACGTCTTCCCTATTCAGCCTCACGAGACCAGCCTCGGCGAGGATTAGTGCATCGTAATGGCCCTCTTCGAGTTTCCTGAGTCGGGTGTCCACGTTACCCCTGATGAGTCGGACCTCCAGGTCGTCCCTGATGTGTTTCAGCTGGGCTGTCCTTCTGGGGCTACTGGTGCCCACGACGGCTCCGATCGGTAGATCATCCAAACATCCGTGTTCCACTGAGACTAGGGCCTCGTAGGGGCTTGCTCTCTTGGGGACGGCGACGATAATGAGACCCAGTGGGAGCTCAATGGGGACGTCCTTCATGCTGTGGACGGCGAAGTCGGCTTCCCCCATCAGGACGAGGTCGTCAACTGCCCTGGTGAAGATCCCCTTCTGATCCAGCTCCACGATGGGCCTGTCCCTGTTGAGGTCTCCAGCGGTCTGGACAATACGAGTCTCCACCGATACGGAGGGATCTAGCTTCCCCAACTCGGTGGCCACTATCCCTACCTGAATCAAGGCCAACACACTCCCCCGGGTCGCTGTTGTTAATTTCATTCGGATTCAGCTTTCCTTGATCGATTCTTCCATTGCCATGAGGGTCTCGTTGAGGTCTTCGTTACTGTGGGCCGCCGAGACGAAGCATGTTTCAAACTGAGATGGAGCAATATAGACGCCCTTCGCCATGAGCCCCCTCTGATACCTCATGAACCTCTCGGTGTCTGAGAGCTTCGCGGTCTTATAGTCAACAACAGGAGCGTCGTTGAAGAATAGTTGGAACATTGAGGAGACACCGTTCACCTGGGCTGAGACCCCTGCATCATCGACGATGTCAACGAGGCACTCTTGAAGCTTCTTCCCCGAAGCTTCTAGCTGACCATAAATTTCTCCATTGTTCCTTGCGAGTATCTTGAGGGCTGCTAAACCAGCTGCCACGGAGATAGGGTTCCCGCTGTAAGTGCTCGCCTGGTAGATCTTTCCCAAGGGGGAGATGTTATCCATTATCTCGTCCCGAGCCCCGTAGGCGGCGATGACGAAGCCTCCGCCCATGATCTTGCCTAGGGTGGTAATGTCTGCCTCGAAGCCGTAGTACTCTTGGGCGCCGCCCATGGCGAGCCTAAATCCGGTAATTACCTCGTCCGCAATGAGGATTATGTCCTGCTCCTTAGTGATCTTTCTGACCTCCTGGAGGTAACCTTCGCGGGGAAGGATGACTCCTGCGTTCCCCACCACGGGTTCCATGATCACCGCTGCGACCTCTCCCTTGTTCGCCTCGACGACTTCTTGGAGGGCCTCGATGTTGTTGTAGGGAACGAGGAGGGTGTTACGTGTGGTCTCCTCGGGGATTCCAAGGGAGTCAGGGACGCCGAAGGTGGTGGCGCCAGACCCCGCCTTGACTAGAACGTAGTCGTGGGCTCCGTGGTAGCATCCCGCGAACTTGACTAACTTTTTCTTACCAGTGAAGCCCCTGGCGACCCGGATAGCGTGCATCGTTGCTTCAGTGCCTGAGTTCACGAGCCTCAGCTTGTCGATGGATGGGTACGCTGAGGAAACGAGCTCCGCCATCTCCACCTCAGCCTCTGTGGGGGTCCCGTACATGGTGCCTTTCCTCAGCTGCTTCTTGACGGCATCGCTGATTTCGGGATGTGCGTGACCCAGGATCATAGGACCGTACGCGAGGCTGTAGTCTAGGTAGTTATTGCCGTCCTCGTCGTATAGCCGGGAGCCCTGAGCTCTCGCTGTGAAGAAGGGATAGGGTTTGTATGCCCTGACGGGGCTGTTGACACCCCCGGGTATCACTTTTTTGGCTCTCTCGTAGAGAGTTTTCGATCTGGATTCATTCATTATTCTTTCAACCACTTTGCTGCATCTTTCGCCGAGTAGGTTAGGATCATATCTGCCCCGGCCCGCTTGATTGCGATAAGAATCTCGAGGACGAGTTGTCGCTCGTTGATCCAGCCGTTCTGGGCCGCGGCTTTAACCATGGAGTACTCGCCGCTCACGTTGTAGGCGGCGGTGGGGAGCCCGAAGGCATCCTTGACGTTGCTGATGATGTCGAGGTAGGCGAGGGCTGGCTTCACCATGAGAATGTCTGCACCCTCCTCAAGGTCGAAGAGGGACTCCCTCAATGCCTCCCGAGGGTTCGCGAAGTCCAGCTGATAACCTCTTCTGTCCCCGAAGCTGGGAGCAGACTCGGCTGCCTCCCTGAAGGGGCCATAGAAGTTTGAGGCCATTTTAGAAGAGTAGGCCATTATCAGGACGTCCCTGAATCCTTGGGTGTCAAGAGCTTCCCTGATTGCCCCGACCTGACCGTCCATCATCCCTGATGGGGCCACCATGTCTACTCCGGCTTCGGCAAGGCTTGTAGCCGTCTTCTGAATGAGCTCCAGTGTTGGGTCGTTGAGGATCTTTCCTCCCTCGACCAGTCCGCAGTGGCCGTGGCTCATGTACTCGCAGAGGCAGATGTCGGCGATAACTACCAGCTCGTCCCCCAGGGCATCCTTGATAGCCCGGACGGCTTCCTGGGTGATCCCGTCTTCGTTGTATGCTGATGTGGCGGTTTCATCTTTTGTCTCTGGTATCCCGAACAGCATCATGGCGGGTATCCCGAGGGATGCGACCTCTTCTGCTTGAGCCGCGACCTCCCCGACGGGCCACTGGCTCTGACCGGGCATCGATGTGATGTTTTTTTTCTTGGATATTCCCTCCTTCACGAAGAGGGGGTATATCAGGTCGTTCGTCGTGAGGGTGGTCTCCCTAACCATGTTCCTCAGTTTCTGGGTCTTCCTGAGTCTCCTCAGCCTTACTTCCGGATAACTCAATATTTATTCCTTCCTCTCTGATGAATCTTGAACAGGGCCTCCGCGGTCCTGATGATTTCGAAGTTCTCATTCACCGCGGCGTCCCTAAGGACCTTGATGGGATTATGGAGTAGCCTCGTCACGAGGACCCTAGAGAGCTTCTCTATGGTCATCCTCTGCTCGTCGTCGATGCCACCCATCTTTCCCAGGGCTCGCTCCAACTCCCGACTCCTGATCTCATCTGCGGAGCTCCAAATTGCGGACACGACGGGCTCCACTATCTCTCTACGCAGAATCACCTCAAGGCTCTCCAACTCGTCCAATATCAGGACCTCTGTCGACCTCGCCGCCTCGAGGCGTGTATCGAGATTTCTCTGGCTCACTCGCTTCAAGTCGTCTATGTTGTAGAGGGTTACTCCAGAAATCAGCCCCACGGACGCCTCAACGTTCCGAGGTTGCGAAAGGTCAACTATGAATATATCCCTCCCCGATCTCGACTCTAACACCGCCTCGATGATATCATGTGTGATCACCGGGTGGGGAGCCGAGGTGGCTACGAAAACGGCGTCCACAGTTGAGAGGAGCTCGGAGACCATCTCCAGGGGCATGGCCAGCCCCCCTAGGAGCTTGGCGAGGGCTTCCCCCCGCTCAGGAGTCCTATTTGATACGAAGATTTCTGTGCATCTCTTGTGGATGAGATATTTACCCACCAGAGTCGCAATCTCACCGGCTCCCACGATGCCAACCGGCCTACCGTCGAGGTTCCCCAGGGACTCCTCGACAATGTTGACGGCCACGGAGCCGATGGAAATATTCCCCTTGTTTATCCTGGTGGCTTTTCTGATGGCTCTCCCCGAGGTGAGAACCTTGAACATGATGAGATCAAGGAGGGGACCGGCGGCGCCGCACTCCTTTGCCTCTACGCAACTTTTCTGGAGCTGACCCAGGATCTGGTCCTCCCCTACCACCATCGATTCGAGTCCTGCTGAGAGCCTCAGGAGATGGAGGAGCGCGTCCCTCGAAACGTTGACCTCAAGTGCCTTATCGAACTCTTCTCCCCTACCTTTCAGGTTGGCCCGCCACCAATGGAGAAGATCGGGGATAGAGTCGCTTTCACTCGTCAGAGCGAACAACTCTACCCGGTTGCATGTCTGGAGGATAAAGCACTCTACCACTCCCTTCAAGGCGCACATGTCATTGAGGGCTTTAGGTATATCCGAAAAGAAAGTGTCCTCGAGGAGGGAGATCGCTGTCTTCCTGTGGGTGAGGCAGAGGTTCACTAGTATTGGCTGACGGCCCCAGACGGGCTCAGATCTGCTCAACGATCTTCTGTGCAATCTTTTTTGCCTCCTCCAGTTTATCTTCAAGTAGCAACCTCTTGATCTCTGGATCACCAGCTATCTCGTATAATATCTCTCGACGTAGTTCGCTCTCGTGCACCCGTTCTTTCGCTAAGCCCCTGGCGTAGTGTTGGAGTTCTACTTGGAGTGAATCCTCCTTGGTGAGAACCCCTTCTATCCGCTTCCTGAGCTGCCTGGACATGAGGGGACTCTTTCCATCGGTGCAGATTCCCACTCTGATGCTCCCCATACAGGCGACTGCGGGAAAATAAAAGTCGCTCAGAGCGGGAATGTCCACAGCACACACCAAGATTCCTTTATCCCGAGCTGCCTGGGCGATCCTGGCGTTGAGTCTCGGAGAGTCCATGGCCGTGATGACAATCCCTGCCCCTGAAACGCGATCGGATATCACCGAGGCAGCCTCGTCGAGGTCAGCTTCAACCAAGTCTATCTCTCCTCTATTCCCGAGTTCGAGGAGGTTTTTAGTGAATTCTCTACTCACGACCGTGATTCTGGCGCCTCGCTCGAGGAGCTTCATCACCTTTCTCTCAGCTGTCCTGCCTCCGCCGAAGAAGACAGCGGACTTTCCTTCAAGTCTTAAATCGATAAGCATAGCAGGGTCCTCCTTGATTCGTCATCTAAGTCTCCAGTTGGTCGAGGCTCTTGGTTAATGGGATCGCTTTGTAGATGGTACGTTTCCCGTGGTCCGTTGAAACGCTTTAGAAGCCACACAGATGCTCGTCTAGTTCGGGATCCCCAGGTATCAATGGTTAGGGGTGAACTGTTCAGAGAGACCAAGCGTTCAGGGGTGGCATAGAGGAGAATGTTCTCCCGCCCTATCTCTTTCAAGGGCACACGCGCACGTTGAATAAATTGACGCGCCAACAAACCAGTAAAAATAAACGCGACAACAACTGTGAAGAGATGAAACACATTCATATATTATCAGCTAAAATATATATTATCAGGTAAAGTAAATAAGAATACGTATTAACATTTAAGCGTTGCGATATCAGTTAAAATATTGGTTGTTATTTGCTAATATCGCATATCAAATCGCGGTTCCACCTTGATCAAATACGTCGCAACTTCTGCCGAAGCCTCACGAACACCAGGAAGCTGCTTAATGCGATCAATGAGTGCATTAAGATGCGTAATATCTCGCGCATGTACCACCGAGACAAGGTCATACTCGCCCGTGCTTTTAAAAAGATGGTGTGATTCTCTGAAGCCTGCAAGTCGTCGTGAAGCATCCTCAACCATCTTTGGATCAACTTTTATGAGAGCTATGGCTGTGATGTTCAGTCCAATTTTTCGCGGATTCAAAAGGGCAATGAAACCAGTAATAACCCCGTTCCGCTTCAACATATCAACTCGATATCTCACGGTTGATTCTGCCATATCTAATTCCCTCGCAATTGCTGAATATGATGTTCGTCCATCATCCTGGAGAATTCTCAAGATATTTTTATCAATATCATCCAAATTCGTCACTCCCATACCCTGAAAATGTTCTAAACTTCACGGTCTTAAGTATTTAAGATACAGCTTTACTACTAGATAATATTAAGTCCTATATTAAATAGCTAGATAGTTTGTGCGTGTTTTTTGTCTAGCTATTTTTCTTGCTATACATTACACATTATTCGAAAATATTTCGGTATAAATTCGTTTATAGCATCATATAGTATTTAGGTCGTTTCATTAATTGTTAACTCTGTTAGTTATCTGAATACTATATGCTTTGTTTCAATCTACCAAATCCCAATAAATAACCTATATCTAGTTTGTTTAATATATTCTGAATCTGAGTATATCTCCAAATTAATAAACAAAAGGAGGATTCCTATCTTTTAAAAAAATAATCATAATTCATGAAATGAGAAATAAATTTTTTTACATATTGGGTTTCTACTGTAATTACACTAAAAAGGACGTTTATGCGCACATAAACGAAATATGAATTTTAATTTAATGAAGTTTTTATCTAAATTTTCAAGATAAAAATTATAAGACGCTCCCAAATATTAAATCATGTATATTATATTAAGCATATACCCAATTTAGAGTTCGGTTTTCGGGAGATGTCACCAGTGAGGGTGGGGTTCGAGTCCAATCCCGTATACCTATAGATCAATGTCACAGGAGTCTCCTTTTTAAGATTGATTAGATAGAATTTATGAAAACAAGGATATATGCTACTCTGGAGTGTAGTAGCCCGAAGGAGATATGAAGCATATTTCAGGGATACCATTCTTTCTTTTTAGAAGTTTAGCTCACTATCTCAAAAAGTTGTTAAGAATCATTATAAATATTATCCCAAGGAGAAGACCGATTGACATCGTGTGTTTATGGCCACGTTCACCCGCGACTGGTATTAGCTCGTCAGCGGTGATGTAGGTCATCACTCCAGCTGCGAAGGCGAGTGCTAAACCGATTATTTCATTCGATGCCCCGATAAGTATTGTTCCTCCTAGAAGCGCTCCAAATGGTTCAGCCAAGCCTGAGATTAATGTTGCCAGAAGTATGTCTCTTTTCCTGCTCCCGCTAGAAGCCAATGAAACAGCGATTGCAACGCCTTCAGGTAGATTATGGAAGAAGATTGCTATAGCTAGCAAGGTTCCGAGTTGGGGTAGATGCGAGTAGCCAGCGCTGACGACTATCCCTTCTGGGATGTTGTGTATGGTAATGCCGATTAATATCAGTATGCCTGGCTTTAATTGTTTTGATTTCTTGATGATGCCATCTTCTCTTTTTCCCAGCTCAAGATGTGGCAAGGATAAATCGATGATGATCATGATGATGGAACCAGCAGTGAAGGCTAGAGAAACGTTAAGGTAAGAAGTTAATTCTAAGGCTTCTACGAACAAGTTTAAGAAGGAAACAAGGAGCATCACGCCAGAGGCAAATCCCATAGAGCCAGCGATTAAACGGTTACTTACCCGTCTAAGCAAGACAACGAGAATTCCACCAATTACCGTCCCCGAACCTGCAATCAGACTTAAAAGTAAAACTTCGTCTATCATCTTGATAACCCAACTATGATTCTTTGTTAATATAAAAATCTAATGAGTCGTTATTAACTAAAAAAAGATTTGGTATATGGCACTCTAAACTTTGGTAGCCAGTATACTATACGAATTCATAAACCAAAAAAGGGGTGTTTGTGGGAGACGTCTCCAATACACAGAAGGTTCAAGATCCACCCCCGAGCACCTACGCATGAGTTTCTGTAACTGAATTGTTAAGTGAGAAATATTCTTAACTAGATGTTTATTTTAAATAATTTTTCCATAAATATAGCGATGTTTTTTTATATAATCAACAAGATTGAATAAGAAAAAGTGAAATGTTTTGATTGATGATAAATCTATTTATGTTGAAGAAGCGATTCAACATTTTAAAATAGGATATAATTGTGCTCAAAGTGTCCTACTTACTTTACAGAAGTTTTGGAATGTAGAATTTCCTTTAGAACCAAAAGTTGTCTCAACCTTTGGTGGAGGAATAGGAAGACGAGGTTCTGTCTGCGGTGCGTTGACAGGGGGGGTTACAGCAATTGGAGTTAAATATGGTGCAAATAAACCTGTTTCTGCAGATAGGGAACTGGGATATTTGTTAACATTAAAGTTTTATAATCAATTTGAGGAGAAATGTGGCGGAGTCACCTGTCGAGAACTTATAGGATATGATTTAACTAATGAAAAAGAATTCAAAAGAGCAAAAGACTCTGATGTATTTAATGAGAAATGTGTGAATTTTATTAAAAACGCGGTTGAAATCCTACTGGATTTAAATGAGAAGCTTAAATAATCATTATTTTTTTGCCCTATAGACTTCAAAAAGAAAGGGTTAGGTAACTAGAATTATCAATAAAAACATCGTTGACTGTTATCTCTTTCGATTAGTTAAGAAAATTTCTTATGTTTAATATGGATACTATTTAGACGCCAATAATTATACTTATTTTAGTAATTTTTATTAATTTTAAAGAAACAACTTCTTTAAAATTTTCTTTTATATTCTCAAATTGATTTTTTTAGTTAAGGGCATATAAATAATAAAATAGTTAGTAACACATGTTTGACAAGTGATTAACGAGATGCTTATATTTAGGATATCCCTAGAAAAGTAAAGTTCTCTTAAGACACTTAAAATGGTAGAAACTCGATTTTGAGTTGGAGAGAAAAATAAATTAAAATGGAGGAAAAGAAAAAAATGTCTGAATTTAATAATTCCTTTGAAAGCAAACCGGTGACACCTAGAGGAATGATTTCTAGAAAAACAATTTTGATAATTGGTCTACTTGTTATACTAGCCGTTTCAGTAGTGATAGGTCAAGCTTCTTTTATGACAGTTCAATCTGGAAGTAAGGGAGTTCTTATGCAATGGGGGAGTGTTGTTGGAATACTCGATAGTGGAATCCATTTGATTGTTCCGTTAAGAGATTCAGTTGTTATAATGAATACACAAACTCAACTCGCAGAAGTTCTAGACCAATCTTGTGGAACCCTTGATACTCAAGAAGTGTGGGTCAACATCGCCGTTAACTATCGACTGAACGAACTCGCTGTTGACGAAATCTACACTAACCTGAGACAAAATTATGAGACGAGAATCATTATTCCAAACATCAAAGAGAGTATCAGAGGAACTACCAGCGACTTTACAGCAGAAGAACTATTGCAGAAACGTGAGCTTGTTAAATCGAGATTTATGCAAATATTGCTAGAAAGACTTGCACCGTTCAATATAGACATAATAGACGTATCAATCACTAACTACAGGTTTAATCAAGATTTCTTGGATATCACTAACGCTAAAGTTATCTCTTTACAAGAAGCACTAAAAGCACAAAATGATCTACTACGTATTGGATTTGAAGCTCAACAACAAATCATACAAGCAGAAGCTCAAGCCAACGCAACAATAGCCACAGCAACAGCTACAGCCGCAGCAAACATCATCGAAGCAGAAGCAAACGCACGAGCGATTCAAGTAGTACAAGAACAATTAGCTAAGAACCCAGAATACTTGGAGTATTTGTCTATAATGAATTGGGACGGTAAATTACCATACTTCTTCGGTGGGGAAGTAATACCATTCTTGCAAATAAACACAAACGCTACTCAAAGAAATCTCTCTGATTGAGTCTTTGAAAATTAAGACGAATCCCTTTTTTGGGATAGAGATAAATAAAAATACTAATTTAAAACGTTGAACAAAAAGGTGTTATAATCTAATCCTCAATTAAACAGGAAGAATGAAAACGTATTCACTTAAAAAAGTGATAACATGTAATCATTCTCTTAAGTAAATGAAACTAATTCTTAAAATGACTTTTTTATAACTTTATTTTTCTGGATGAATGAAAAATATTAACAATCAAGGTCCAACTTATTTTCACTCTACAGACGAAGAGGTTACTTAGAAGATCTACAAATTAATAATAGTTAACTAAAGATTTCGATGAAGCTTACTGTTAGAGAATGAAAAAAGCTTAAGGTTAAATAATGAATTCTGTATCCTTTCTCTTTAATGAGACCAAAAATTGTTGTTATTGGGTGTTTACATACCGATTTCACTGTTAAAGTGAAGACTATTCCACGTATTGGTGAAAGCGTATTAGGTAAATCTTTTAAGAGGTCTCCCGGTGGGAAAGGCGCCAATCAAGCCGTAGCTGCAGCTAGGCTGGGAGCCGATGTAGTGTTGATTGGGAAGGTAGGAGCTGACGTCTTCGGAAAAGAATTGATCAAAAACCTTAGGGAGAATGGGATAGATACTAAATACATAATCGAAGACAGTGAAACATATACTGGTCTTGCATTAATAATGGTTGATGAAGACGGTGATAATATACTTGCAGTAGCGTCTGGAGCCGATATGAGAATCCGAAAAGAAGACATTGATAGAGCTGAAGAAATTATTAAATTATCAGATATTCTTTTGATTCAATTAGAAACGCCTCTTCAAATTGTTGAGTATGCGATAAATATAGCGTTTAATGAGGGCGTTAAAGTTCTTCTAAACCCTGCTCCAGCCCAAAAATTGTCAAAAGATTTACTGAAGAAAGTGTATGTCTTAATACCAAATGAAAAAGAAGCAGAACTATTAAGCAATGTTAAGATTAAAGATTTAAACTCTTCAAAAATTAGCGCTAAAAAATTAGTAGAAAATGGGACAGAAAATATTGTTATAACCCTTGGAAAAAATGGCTCAATTATTGCAACCAAAGAAGAAACAGTTCATATAAATGGATTAAATGTAAATGCAATCGATACTACTGGGGCTGGAGACGCTTTTTGTGGTGCATTAGCTGTAGCCTTGTCCTCTGGAAAGGCATTAAAAGAAGCTGTGATATACGCAAATTATGCAGGAGCTTTAGCTACCACAAAAATTGGTGCCCAAGAAGCATTGCCTACACAGGAAGAACTGGAAAATTTCATAAGAGAAGTTTCTTAATAACTTAAGTCTTTAACATTTGAATCTGCAGCATATGCTTTGTAAATCTTGAATAGCTAATCAGAATATGGAAGAAATGTCATGGTCAAAATATTGTCATTACTGAAGCATAATCGTGTTCTTTTACTACTTTTTATCATAAACATATTGTTCGCTTTTAATATGAACTTAGTTAACCCATTACAATCACTATTTATTGAAAATCTAGGCGCAAACGTCTTGGAAATTAGTCTTGTGATCTCTTTGCAAGGTTTAGTCTCAACTATACTAATGATTCCAAGCGGAATATTTATGAGTAAAATTGGCGAGAAAAGAATGCTCTTGATAAGCTCCATCACAGCAATGGTGACACTTATTTTTTACACCTTAGCCCGGGGATGGCAAGAACTCTTACCATGGGCATTAATATATGGTTCAATTTTTTCAACTTTTGTAGTAACAAGAATGTCTATTATTGCCGATCATAGTTCAACCGAGAATAGAGCAACAACATATGGCTTGATGAATATGACGTGGTCCTTAGGTAGCCTTTTAGGTCCACTTATTGCAGGACTCTTAGTAGATATGTATGGATGGAATCCTCTGTTTTACTTAGCTTCATTCATTTCAGTTCTATCGATTATTCCAGCACTGTTTTTTAAAGGAAAGACAACCATTATTAAAGTGAACAAGAAAGAAGAACCTGATCATACTTTTGATTCTAAAACTGTACGCATTATTTCTCTTTTCTTCTTAATGCAATTGGCAATGTGTACAGGTATGGGAGTGATCAACATCATTATGCCACTGTATTTAATCAGAATATTTAGTACCAGTATGACAGAAGTTGGAATATTCTTATCCATAGGTGTAGGACTTTCAACTCTTCTAGCACAGTTACCTAGTGGATTAGTTGCTGATAAATTTGGAAATAAGAAAGTTCTGCTCAGTTGTGCTTTATTAACTGCATTATTATACCTCCTTGCCCCTTTTATGGGAAATTATCTTCTACTAGTCATCGTATACATGCTAATCAACGCCTCTTGGAGTATGACTTGGCCATCCTCTGTAGCATATTTAGTTAATTCAGTTCCAAAACCAAAAAGGAGTATAGCAATAAGTATAAGGCAAACAGGTATTAGGCTCGGTTTTACGATTGGCCCATTAATAGGCGGCTATTTGTGGAATATGTACGAACAGGGAACTGTTCCACCTACATTCCCATTCTACATCTCGTCATTATTCTTTGCCCTTAGCATACCCACCATATTATGCCTCAAAAATTCAAAATCAAGATAAAAAAAAGATAATATTTCTTTAATCACTATGATATGAAAAATAAAGATTTTTCTGAAAATAAATAAAATTCGAGAAATCATTATCTCTTAGAAAACAACTTTAAGATTACATTTTATTGTAGAGAAAAGAAAAAAAAGGGATCACATCAGTATGTTACGCTATTTTAAGTGTGTTACACCATTCAACGATTTTCTTTTTTGCCTCTTCCTTGCTCTTTAAGGTTTTCGCTGGTATGGCTAACTCAGCTACGAATGTGGAGTTTAGCATCAATTTTTTGGTTTTCTCGAAGGCTTGACCCAAATTTGAATCCGAGAAAAACAACGCCACTTTCTTCCCCGACAAGTCATTCTTGTTCAGGAATGTTCTGATTGCTGGTGTTGGACTGCCAGCCCAGACAGGTTGTGATATGATTATAAGGTCATAGTCAGTTGTGGTTCTTTTTGTTTTAGCAATCATGGTTTCTTTTCCGCTCATAGCATCTTTGCCAGCTGATAGGAAGGCGAGTCTGCCTTGGCGGTTCTTCAAGTCAATAATTTCTTCTAGGTCAGCTCCGAGTTCTGCTGCAATGGTTTCGGCGACAAATTTCGTGTTTCCAGTTCGGGTATAGTAAACTACAAGAGTTTTCATGGGTAATACTCAACTTGTTTATTATTGACGGTTTCGGATAAAATACTTTTAAATGTATTCTTTTTGCACTCTTGATAAGTTTATTTCAATTACTATTCTTTTTATAAATTATATGATACAAAACGCTATATAGTATGATAAATAGTCCGCAGACTACTAGTTCTATGCCTAAAACCATTCGGAACCTCAGCACATTATTGTTAAAGAGGTTTATCAAATATGCAAATAAAATTAAGGCAACACTTGATAAACATTCAGATAAAAGAGTTTTACTATGTCTATTCACTATAAACTTGATGATAGCTACAAAGAAGTTGGATAGTCCACTTAAACCGAAGAATAACGTAGCGCTATTAATGAATGTTTCAGGTGGTCTAATCAAAACCTTGTCGGCTACTAATTGGTTGAACCATTCAAGTAAATTGGAAAAGACATTATTGTTTACTGTAAATACAATACCAATTATTATCAGAAAAGTTCCAAAAGAAATGAATCCACTGTAATCTCTATCACGTTTGTCTGCTCCAAAACATGTATTGTCACGAATATTCCCCTGTTTTAGTGAATAAAGAGAGACACCGCAAGCAGCACAAAATTCTGCATGCTCAAGATTCGTAGCACCACACTTTGAGCAGGTTACCATAATATTGCTTCCTCTACCAATTTAACTAGAAAATTTTTCTTGAAAGTTTAAACATTTTTTCTCATATTTGACATTTCTCAATAAGGATTCTTATTCATAAAGTTCCTTTAGCAAATTATGTTAATAATTTACAAATACTTTTTTTTCTAAGAAATATCCTACACTAAATGGTATTGATGCTCCTAGAATTACTGCAAGTATGAGGTAGCTTGCTCCAAAGACTTTGAGGCCAGAAACTTGTAGTAAGATTATGGTTGTTACAGCCATTTTTAACCCGTTTGTAACAAGCTTTTTGATGATGAATCTTGGTGAAACTTTAGTTTTCACTATGCCAACATCGACCATTGTCTTTAAAACAAGATGGACCGTAGCCGTATCTACACCTAAGTATCTTTCTAGAACTTTCAAACCTATTCCTCTAGCGGTCTTTGAGATTGGTGCCTTAGCTTTTATTGAGAGCTTCACTACCTGATCTCCAAATAGTTCTTTTGCTTCTTCAATTGTGATCCCACATTTTATGCAAACTTTTGCTTTCCGAGACCATTTAGTCTTACATTTAGGACATTTCTTTCCTTCCCACTTCTTCTTAGCAGACTCTAACATCCGCTTTAGCGTTTGCTTAGGAAGATCTGTAATCTTAAGTAGTTCCTTTTGATACGTGGACAATACATTAATGTCGTTTGAGATGGAACTGAAACTCATCAATTTATTGACGTCAGTGACGCTGTTGAGAAAACGTACGGTATTAAGTGTTGTAGCTGTTCCTCTTATAGCTCCAACTATGGTGACTCCGGTTATAACTGTTCCAGCTGCAACTGTGATGCCGAGGATTGAGGAGAGCATATTAGTCTCCATCTTTAGATAAAAGGGGGTAGACAATTCAAAGGTTGAATCAGTTGTTTGTGATGTCTCAGAACTGAGGGTTGGTGTGAGTAAACTAGATTCCATCGTCATGTAAACGGGTGTAGATAATGAATGGATTGAATTAGTGGGTTGTAAGATCTCATAGATCAGTTTACAGGTGACTTTATAGACGCCTGAAACGAGGTTGATACCTCCAGGTTGTAGGATTGGTTTAAAGTCGAGATTGAAAGTATGGTTTCCAGCGGAGGAAGCTTGAGTTACGTTCCCCAGTTCATATGTTAGTGAGTAGACGTTTATGTCTAGAAAAGTGAATCCTAGTTCAAACTGATTAAGTTTGATAGGTGAGTTTCCAGTGTTTATCCATTCGAGATAGAGAGTTACTTCGCCAGCATTGAGGATAATTGCATTGGATTCGTTTTGTGCATCGAAGACGTTTATATCATTAATTATGAGGCTGAAGGAAATTTTATCGTCTTGCATTGATGGTTTCGCATATATCTTGAAGGATTGTTTGCAGGCTACATCTTCATGGGTTGAGTCTCCATCCCACGACGCGCTCACGCTCCATGTGCCAACAGCATTCGGGGTGTAGGAGTCGCTGAAGTTGCTGTTTGGACCTGTCGTGACAGTTCGAGTGAATGTTGAACCATCCGGCTTCGTATAAGTTAACGTCACAGCCACATCAGAAACCGAAGGGCTAATAGAACCTAAAACAGTTAAAGAATCACCAAAAGTTAAATCAGACGATGAAACAGAA
>SDBT01002621.1_pt1 | contig 31630 bp, 26 predicted proteins | sample 2277101 | NCBI WGS metagenome assembly SDBT01 (sample SAMN10404973, study PRJNA504765) | marine sediment metagenome | isolation source: marine sediment core GS10_PC15, 103 cmbsf | place: Arctic Ocean: Southern Knipovich Ridge | collected 2010 | reverse complement strand
AGTAACCGAGCCGGACCTGCGAACACCCCGGGAGGCATACAGGTTCCTCACTGCAATAAAAGAGATCATGCAGTACACGGGTGTGTCGGAATGTAACATGGAGAAAGGTGAGCTGAGGGTAGATGTCAACGTGTCCATGCGCAGGATCGGCGAAAAAAGCTTCGGCGTAAAGCAGGAGATAAAGAACATGAACTCTTTTGCAAACGTGAAAAGGGCCCTCGAACTGGAAATAAAACGCCAGACAAAGATCCTGAAAAGCGGGGGCACTCTCGTGCAGGAAACGAGGCTTTTTGACCCGCAAAAGAACGCCACCGTGTCCATGCGCACAAAGGAAGAGGCCCACGACTACAGATACTTTCCCGACCCCGATCTTGTTCCTGTTATTACAAAAACCGATGTTATCGAGGATATTAGAAAGAAACTTCCGGAGCTTCCTGAGGCAAGGAGGGACAGATTTGTTTCCCAATACGGACTGACGGATTATGACTCTGAAATCCTTTGCTCTTCTTTCAGGATCGCAAACTATTTTGAAGAAGCCAGCGGGGATTTCAGCAAACCAAAAAAGATCGCCAACTGGATCATCACCGAAGTCATGAGGGTGCTCAAAGAAGACCGGATCGGTATCGAGCAGTTGAAAGTAACACCACCTATGCTGCGGGGGCTGTTCGACCTGATCGAAAACGGTACAATATCGGGGAAGATCGCAAAGGAAGTTTTTGAAATGATGGTTTCCACCGGCAAAAATGCCGAACAGGTCGTGGAGGAAAAAGGATTAAAGCAGGTAACGGATGAATCAGCGATTGAAAAAATAATCGATGAAGTTGTTGCTGAAAATGAAAAGGTTGTCGCTGATTACACCGGCGGGAAAAAGAACGCCTTCGGATTTCTCGTAGGGCAGGTCATGAAGAAGACCCGTGGTAAAGCAAATCCTGAAATGGTAAACGAAATGCTGAAAATAAAGATTGAAAAACATTGATCAATAGGGTAGCATGGTTTAGAAACGAGGACGACAATGATATGGAATAGAGAACGGGAAACACTCAGCGACAGTAAAAAAGAGGCAATTCAGGGTGAATTGCTGAAAAACCAGATAAAAAGGGTGTATGGATCGATCCCCTTTTATAAAGAAAAAATCGATTCTTCCGGGCTTACACCGGAAATGATCATGTCAATATTTGATATAAATAAACTTCCCTTTACAACAAAGGATGATCTGAGAGACAACTACCCATTTGGTATGTTCGCGGTGTCAACTGACAAAATCGTTGAAATACATACTTCTTCGGGGACGACAGGAAAGCCTGTTGTCGGAGGGTATACCAAAAAAGACATAGAGATTTGGAGCGAGGTTATGGCAAGATGTCTCGCTTTCAGCGGGACCACCGAAAACGATGTAGTGCAGAACGCTTACGGATACGGTCTGTTTACCGGGGGTCTCGGGGTTCATTACGGTGCCAGAAGGATCGGGGCAAATGTCATCCCAATCTCGGGCGGAAACACAAAACGGCAGCTTATGGTAATGCAGGACTTTAAAAGCACTATTATCACATGCACGCCGAGCTATTCTCTATATCTCGCCGAGGTGGGGGAGGAAATGGGGATCGATTTTAAATCTTTACCGTTAAAGGCCGGTAATTTCGGTGCTGAACCATGGTCAAACAACATACGTAAAGAAATAGAGAACAGACTGGGCCTGCTCGCTCTGGATATCTACGGGCTCACGGAGATCATAGGTCCGGGTGTGGGAAATGAATGCCGGTACAAGTGCGGGGTCCATATATGTGATGATCATTTCTATCCCGAGATCATCGATCCGGACACAGGGGAGGTTTTACCTCCGGGTGAAGTGGGGGAACTGGTTATTACGACCCTCACCAGGGAAGCGACACCACTTTTAAGATACCGCACAAGGGACATAACAAAACTGATACCAGGCCGGTGCCAGTGCGGAAGGACATCGGTGAGGATCGAGAGAATAATGGGAAGAACCGACGATATGCTCATTATCAGGGGTGTCAACGTTTTTCCCACTCAGATTGAAGAAGTGCTTGTTAACATAAAAGGTATTGAACCGCACTACCAGATAATTGTCGAAAGGACCGGGACGCTGGACCAGCTGGAAGTGCAGGTAGAGATGAACGAGAACCTAATATCCGATGAGATAAGACGCCTTGAAATTCTCGAGAGCAGTATAAGATCGGAAATTGAGAGCCTGCTTGGAATTAAAGTGAAGGTGAAACTTGTCGAACCGAAAACCATTGCCAGGTCGGAAGGAAAAGCGAAACGTGTTATCGATAAAAGAAATATATAAGGTTTGCTGTTTAAGAACTAAATAAATATTGAAGGTATGAAAAATGAAAATCAGACAAATTTCCGTGTTTTTAGAGAACAAGGTAGGGAGAATAATGGAGATAACCGATGTCCTTGGTAAAAATGACATCAATATAAGAGCGCTCTCCCTGGCTGACACCTCGGATTTCGGAATATTGCGGATGATAGTTGATAATATTGACAAAACATTAAAAGTATTAAAGGAAAAAGGTTTTATTATAAAGGAGTCTTATGTTGTGGCGGTTGAAGTCCCGGACAAACCGGGCGGATTGTCCGGCGTGCTTAAAGTTCTCGGGAACAATGACATAAATATTGAATACATGTATGCCTTTTTTGAGCAGCCTGAAAATAAAGCTCTGCTTATTTTCCGGTTTGAAAATCCGGATGAAGCGGTATCCGCCCTAGTTGATAGCGGCATTGAAGTAGCCGGGGAAGATAAGCTGGACGTGCGCTGATTTGTGGAAATTTTAAAGATTTTTTTCAAGTATCACTATGTTACCCGTGTCCTTGAACTCGAGTTTATCGTAATATAATGAAGTCAGTACTATCCCGCGTCCATGTATGCCCATTATTGTTTCAGAGTCTGACAGGGATCTTCGCTCTTTATGATTAAAGCCGCCCCCCTGGTCTATTATCTCGATGGTCAATTTTTTACCTTCAAAAAGAGAGTGGATCGTAACGGTCTTTTTTTTCTCCCTTGCCATATTCAGACGGCTGGTCAACAGATCTGAATAGGAATTATTTTTCAGAGATTTTTCTTTTTCTTCTGCTGTTATGCCGAGGTTTCCATGCTCTATCGCGTTTACCAAAATTTCGTAAAGACCGAGTTTTAATCCTTCAATTGTCCTTTCACCGAGGAATGCGGGAATATTGTATAAAACTTGATTTACGATTCCCCAGACTTTCTCGATTTCATTGTTGAGGGTGACAGTCTTTTTTTCGTAAATAACACCATCTTTGATCACTTTGAAACGTTTTCTGTTTTCCCGCTTAAAAATAATATGATCAAGTATGTTGAACAGTTCATCAAAAGAGACGGGTTTTTTTAGATAATTGGTCGCGCCGGCCCTTATGGCCTCGATAACGAGCTCTTCGGAGCCGTAACCGGTCATTATTACGACATCAGCGTCAGCCTGTTTTTCTTTTATCCTTTTTGTCACCTCTATACCCGATATTCCCGGCATTTTTACATCGGTCAGCACTATGTCCGGAACACAATCAATAAACATCTGCACGCCTTTTTTGCCGTTTTCGGCTTCATAAACCATATATCCGTTTTCTGAAAGAGCAATTTTTAGAACATCTCTTACTGGATATTCATCGTCTACGATAAGTATCTTTTTCATGAAAATCCCCTGTTAATTAGTCTACCGTGAGAAGAATAATGCCGGTACCTGGACAGAATTTGCCTCATTCGTAACCTCATATTTTTTATTTCCATGTTTTTACCGCGTTTTTTACACCCGCTGATGTAAATATTACATTTATATAAATATATTTTTATTGATTCGGCCAGGTATTGGGGCTGCAAATTTCCGTTCAGGATAAATTTTTCCAGCGCCATTATCCTGTATTTTTCGATACCGTCGATCCTGTTTGAAAGCTGATCGCTGTGGCCGCCGGTTTTTACTGTTAGTTTTTCGCCGATATAACCAACCGGGTATTGTGATGTGATCCTTAACCAGAGTTCGTAGTCTTCAACGTACTCAAAATCCTCATCGAAATTGCCTACATTATCAAGAACCTCTCTGCAAATAATTACAGTTGACGGGCTTATGAGACAAAGTTTTAATGAAGGCGAAAAGAACCACCCGGCATATTTTTTATGTTTTTTACCCTGATTTATCCTTTTTCCGTTTTTTATCCAGATCTCGTCCGTGTGGCACACCCTGTATTCAGAATTGGCATTTAAATATGCCATTTGTTTTTCCAGCTTTTGAGGGAGCCAGTAATCATCGGAATCAAGGAAGGATATCCAATCTCCTTTTGCGTTTTCAATCCCCGTGTTTCTGGCTTTACTCACCCCGGAGTGTGGTATACGGAAAAAGCGAACAAGTTTGTTAAATGACTCAATAACCTCACAGGTTTTATCATTAGAACCATCATCCACCACTATTATTTCGTAATTGTTGAAAGTTTGTGAGAGTACTGATTCAACTGCCCTTCCGAGAATACACGCCCTGTTGAAAGTCGGAATTATGACTGAAACCAAAATAGAACCTTTTCTTAGAAAAACTCACCCATCGTTTTTAAGTTCCTTTTTAAATGACACAACATAATAAACATTCTCTTCAGTATGCGAAGGATTTATGACACCAAGTCTGGCAAGGTTCACAAGTATTTTTTTTAATCGTCTTTCAGAATAATTGAACTTTTTCGCTATTTGTTTAAAATGAAGACGACGCTCCTGCTCGAATAGATTCATAACGATCTTTTCATCGTTTTTTAAGCCCTTTTTGTTTCTCCCGGACGGATCACTGTTTTTAAAATAAGTTTTCAGTTCTTTTTTTCCGGCCGGTGAATTGGTGTCGCCTTCCCTGATATAAGCCTGAGTTTTACTGTCATCGCTGACAAAGTAAGGTTTGTTTTTCCCTTCTTTTATCTCTATGAACAGGATGTCGTGTTTTTTGTAAGTGACGGTTTTAACTGTAAATTCAGGGATCGGGAGGATGAGAGGCAGGGCTTCTTCAAGCTTGTCCAGCTCAGATTTTTTGTTTTTTACTCCCATGGTAATTCCGGAGTCATTTATACCTACAAAAAGGTTTCCGCCCTTTGAGTTTGCAAATGCGCAGAGAGATTTTGCTATCGAAAATGACGAGGGGAGGGTTGCCTTAAACTCAGCTTTGTAACCCTCTCCCAGAGTAACTATTTCCTCAAAAACATGGACAGGGATGATCTCCCTTTGCATTTTTATCATGTTAATAATTATAGATTCCTTTAAGGTTAATGTCAAATGTAAATTTGCGGCGAAAATATCTTTGATTTTCAGGCAAACGATCTGGTGGATTAAAATATCGTACCAAGCGGAATGGTCAAACTTTCAAAGGACAAAAAAGGTCCGGTCAGCAGATCGCCCTTTATCTTTATAATATCCTCGAGCCCTATTGATGTTCCTAAATCCGGAACGCTGTATAAAGCGTCTGCACCGAAAGGCACGCTTATTTTTATACTGACGCTTTTTTCAATGTTCATCCAGGTGTTCAAACTTCCTGTAAACTGAGGATCACGCAGCTTAAGCAGGTATTCCGGGCCCTTTTTTATGATCCGTGCACTGGATTTAACGGTAATTTCCGAAGGGGCCAATGAAACAGTGTACCGGAAACTTAACAGCTTTTTTAAAATTTTCGGTATTTTAGATGATTGCGGGCTGTATTTATCCCTGTAAACTATCACCGAATTCCGGGTTGCCAATGCTGCCGTGATCTCAAACTCCTCCTCTGTGTAAAATCTGGACAGTTTGCCATTATATTCAAAGGAAAGCGGGATTAAAAGTTCATCAACACTGAGAGAAGCGTTTAAGAGTTTATCTTCCTCGGTATCAAACCCTATTTCAAAGTCAATCAGCGGACCTGCATTTATTTTGATCAAAAATGTTCCTTCTGCGAAATTAATTTTTTCCCAGTTTTCAAGCTCAAGCCTGAAATCTTCAATCCTGTACACATGCCCCCAACTGTACAATTTTGTTGCATTGAAGGATTTGATCGGGGGTTTCAGGTCATTCATGATCCCGGCATTTATTTTTTTAAGCAGCTCCCGCTCTTTGTCGGGGTTTAAAGCGGGGCTCGCGGTCATGTTCATACTCTTAACGCTCAGCCTGGATGAATGTCCATCCCTTACCAATAGAGCCCGGTCTATCTCGAGAACAGAATTGTCAAGAACGAGTTTGCCATCGGGAAAATCAATACTACCCTGCTCGACAACCAATTTCGATTGTATGGAGGCCTCCAGTTTTGTTATTGACTGTTTTCTGTATCCGGCGTTAAGCTCTTTTATTAAAAATGACGATGATGGGCCCAGCTGCAGATTTCCAGGACCTGTATTTAGTTCACCTGCAAAAATTAAATGAAAAGGGTTTTTATTTCCTTTAAGCGTGAGATCCCCTTCATGAAACGTAAAGTTGATATCCTGTATTTTCAAGACAGAGGCCCCCCCCCCCGACAGGCTATGGTCGCCGCTTTTGAGCCGAAAATTATCGAGCTTCAGGTCCATTGAAATAGTTCCATTAACAGGCTCCCCCGATCTATAGACAACATTTTTTAACACAGCATGTGAGTCTGTCACCGGTGTTATTTGAATTCCTGCAAATGTCAATGTTTCCCCGGGGGTAATATCTCCAGTCAGAGTATGTATCCTGATCTCTTCGAGCATGCCTGTCAACACATCACTATTTGCCCGGCTTACAGGCACACCCATAGCAGGAGAGAGGAACAGGTAGATCAAATCCATCATCAATGCGAGCTCGGTTGTCAGGATTTGATCTTCGTAATGCAGACCTTTAAAGCTGTATTTGCCTCCTGTTGACCTGACAGGCAGAGGAGACACCGGTGTTATTATTGCTCTGTCTATCTGAAGTTTGATTGCTGTGAGCTTTTCAGGTTCTGTGCTGCCGTACTGTTTATCAGATTTGATATCTAAAACCGCATGAAGATAAAAATCTTCAGGAACATTGATTTTCACTTTTCCGTGAGCGGGGAGGTCGGGGATCATGAAAACACCCCTCCGGAGCATGATGTCCGCATCAACGGTAAAGTAATCAAAAGACTGGATCAACCGGAAGTAAGGATTATCAGAAACGGGAACCGTTCTCGCTAATCTTTCTTTAGGAACTTTTACACTTACTCTTGCAGAGCATCCGGCCAAAGGTATTAATACCAGCAAAAGAAATATTCTGATTTGCTTTGCCATTTTTTTCCTACCAATGTGTATAGAATATTACAAACTTTGTAATAATAGTACAGGATTTTATCAAGCGCCGCCATTCATGTTACAAATTCTGTTGTACTCCGGAGTTACCTTTATTTAACTTTATATTCCGGATTGACAAATTTGTTAAGTTGTTTTATTGTTTCCTATCCATTCCATGTGTCTTTATTTTTTTTAAGATACGGAAGATCTAATGAAAAATTATGCTGCCATTGATGTGGGCTCAAACCAGGTTTTGATGTACATCGTGACCCTGTATAACGGCAAAATATCCGGGGAGATCCTTGACACGGGTGTTGTTACCAGGCTTGGTGAAAATGTTATTGAAAACGGGTTCCTGGAAAAGGAAGCCATGAACAGGACTTTATCGGCCTTGAGGTCTTTTAAAAAACTTATTGATGAAAACAAAGTACAATCGGTGGCAGCTGTGGGTACAGCAGCGCTTAGACGGTCAAAAAACTCAAAAGCCTTTCTTGATCAGGTAAAAAAAGATACGGGTATCGGCATTTCGATTATTTCAGGTGAGGAAGAAGCGAGGCTTGCTTTCCTGGCTGTGTCCCGGAGTCTTGATGTGGCAAAATCAGATGCCGTGATACTTGATATAGGGGGCGCAAGCACCGAATTTATCTACAGCAGAGGTAATAACATTGTAGATCTTTTCAGTCTTAATACAGGTGCTTTGATTTTAACCGAAAAGTATTTGAAGTCAGACCCGGTAAAGAACGCGGAACTAAGCGCCATGGAAGAACGACTCGGGCAGGAACTAAAACGGGTTTCCCACCCTTTCAAGGACCCTTTGCTTGCCGGTATCGGCGGCACGATGTCCACTATCGGCGCCATGAAACATCAAATAGAAAAATATGACCCTGAGATAGTACATGGAACCAAAGTAGGAATAAAAGAAATAGACGCATTTCGTTTCTCTTTGAAAACTAAAACCATAAGTGAAAGAAAGAAAATAAAAGGGCTTCAGCCGGAAAGGGCCGGGCTTATACTGGCCGGTACGGCGATCTTGAGATCGGTTATGAAAAAATTATTTATCGACACAGTTGTGATTAGTGACAAAGGGCTGCGTCACGCCCTGATTTGCGACAGGTTTTTAACAGGGAGATAAGACATTGATGCCGATTCTTTCAACTTCGGGCTTGCCCGACTTAAATGAATGTATGTTTCTTGCAAACTAAAGTTTCTTGCAAACTAAAGTTTGTGCATATAAAGCAGGGAAATTGGTATTAAGGTACTAAAAAGAGGGTGGATAAACAGAGGCGCGTAGATGTTCAGGTTAATATCGGCTGTATACCTCGGTTGGGGGCTCGGCGCGAATGATGCAGCGAATATATTCGGGACAGGGGTGGCAAGCGGGGCAGTTAAATACCGGACAGCAGTTGTTCTTACCGCTGTTTTTGTTTTGATCGGCGCGTATCTGGAAGGCTCCAGGGGAATGGAGACCTACGGTAAGCTGGCCGATATGAACATGAATACCGCGTTCATAGCTTCCCTTGCTGCCGCAATAACTATCAATGTGCTGACGCTATTTGCTTTACCGGTATCCACTTCACAGGCTGTTGTGGGCTCGATCATCGCTCTGGGCGTGATGGGCGGCGGTTTGAGTGTAAAGATACTTATAAAAATACTATTGAGCTGGCTTTTAACACCGATAGGTGCTGCGCTGATATCATACACATTATACCGGGTGCTGGGGTGGATACTGGAGGACAGAATAAAAAATGTACGTGTGTGGTCATTTATCATGAAAATAGGACTGCTATCGGCGGGGATATATGGATCATACACTCTGGGCGCGAACAATGTGGCAAACTCCACCGGGGTGTTTGTCAAGGCCGGGATAATAACTCCCGCTGCCGCTGTTATCATCGGCGGATTATCGATAGGGCTGGGAGTCCTGACATTCAGTAAACGTGTGATGATGACAGTCGGCAGAAAGATAACAAATTTGAGTGATTTTGCCGCCCTGATGGCTGTGCTTGGGCAGGATATTATCGTTCATATATTTACCTGGGTTGGAGTGCCTGTTTCGTCATCTCAGGCAATCGTGGGCGCGGTAATGGGGGTCGGGTTTGTTAAATCCAGCAAAGCGATAAATTTTAAAGTTTTAGGAAGCATAGGTCTCGGATGGCTGAGCACGCCGGCAATATCTTTTATTACTACGGTCGGGTTGCTTCTGCTTTACCGAGTGCTGTTTTAAGTTTCCGGCAAGAGGATCGGCAGGATGCAGCATAGTCTGGATGGCCAGGGTGGGCATCGGATTTTCATCTGCGGCTGTAAAGGACAAATATCTTTACACAATGGGCAATGAAAAGAACACTGACACCGTGTGCTGCCTTGACGCTGAGCCGGGAGGGGCATCTCTACTGCTTTAACGCAAAAGACGGAAAAGTCAGGTGGAAAAGGAACAAACCAAAGATTTTAAGGTAACACCACCAACATGGGGTTATGCCGGGTCACCTGTTATTGAAGGTGATATTCTGCTCCTGAATGCCGGCGTGTCAGGGATTGCATTAAACAAGAAGTCCGGCAAAAAGATCTGGGTAAGCAGGCGCGGGACCAGGGGCTACGCGACGCCGGTTATTTATGACTGGAACGACGGTCTGATATGCCGAAACAATCAGGGAGATCTGATATATATAGATCTGAAAAAATAAATGAACGGAGCCGGGATTGAAGAAGTTCGATGTAATCGTAGTCGGTGCAGGGCCTGCCGGATCAACTGCCGCCCGGCACTGCGCGATCAATAACCTCAGTACCTTGCTTCTGGAAAAAGAAAAACTCCCCAGGTTTAAGCCGTGCGGCGGCGGCGTGACCCTTGCTGCACTGAATGAGCTTGATTTTGAGATCCCGAAAAATATTATAGAAAGGGAATGCAGCGGGTTAAAAGCGGGTTTCAATGATCATCAAAATCAAGTTGATTTCAGCAGCACTGTGGCATACATGGTTAAACGCGATAAATTCGATCAAAAGCTGGCTGATATGGCAGCTGAAGCTGGAGCCGAGCTTCATGACTCGGAAGTCTGCCGCGATATAACCTGCAGCAGTGAGAATATAACAGTACAAACGGACAAAAACGAGTATCAGGGAAATATCGTTATAGGGGCGGATGGTTTTTTCAGCAAAGTTTTAAAAAAAATCCGGGGAGGTTTTGATAAAGAAGAGATCAGGTACTGTATTATTACGGATATTCCCCTCCCTGAACATGAGGTTACAGAGCGGATCGGCGATTTTGCCGAACTGCAGTTTGGATTTGTCGATTTCGGGTATGCCTGGATGTTCCCGAAAAGGGACTGCATATCAGCCGGGATCGGCGGGATGCTGTCTCACGCAAAGGTATTAAAACACAGGTTTAAAGAGATGCTGGAAATGTGGAACTTGAGAACCGATCTGAAAACAAAAGGCTGTTTTTTACCTGTGTCCAGGTTTAAACACGATATTTGCGCGGACAGGATCATGCTTACAGGTGATGCCGCGGGATTTGTCGATTCTTTCAGCGGTGAGGGGATCAGATTTGCCATTATATCCGGTAAGATCGCCGCTGAAACATCCCTGGCCTGCCACAGGAAAGGCAGCTTCAAGAAAAGTTCGCTAAAGTACTACCAGGAAAAATGTTTTGAAACCTTTGGATCAAGATTAAAACAGTCGAATAAACTTACGGACAACCTGTTTAAATATCCCGGTGTCCTGCTTGGTGAAGCCATCGACAATGATGATTTTCTGATGAGGTATTTGAAAACACTGACAGGCGAGCTGGATTTAACCGATGTCATTAGGCCTCTTATGAAAATGATCCCCCGGTTATTCTTGAAAAAAGTGATCTCTATTTTCAGGATGTTTAAATAAAGATGGTTTATGCCTTTGTACCTTGTTCAACTTCCGCAGCAGTATTTATATTTTTTACCGCTTCCGCAGGGACAGGGATCGTTTCTACCGACCTTATTTCCTGTAATAACCTGCGCGCGTTCGTGCCTTCCCGCAGGCATCATGCGCCTCCCGTTCGGGGAAGACTGATCGACCGGTGTTTCACCTGCGCCGCCCCCGCCTGACCGGAACTGGCCGAATTCATCGTGCTGGGTCTTGTTGATCTGCCAGATCTGCCTTTTTTTGATCGAGGGCGCTATGTGCACCTTAAATATATTTCTGATTATGTCTGTGTTTATGTTTTTAATAAGATCCTGGAAAAGATTGAACGCCTGGAATTTGTATTCTATCAGCGGATCTTTTTGCGCATAGGCCTGATATCCAATGCCTTCTCTCATGCCGTCCATTTCGTAAAGATGCTCTTTCCACCTTCTGTCGATTGATTGCAGCGCAATAAAACGTTCAATTTGAGGGGCCACCTCTTCGCCGAACTCGATTATTTTTTTTTCGTGGGCTTCTCTCGCGAAACTATTGAGCATACTCTTTAAGTCGTTCAGGTTCATCTTTTCTTCAAACTTAAAACCATTTTCTTTCATTATCCCTGTGCCGTACGCGCCGGTGAGATCGGAAATCCAGTAGATGACCGGCTCCGCGACATCGGCCTCGATCCCGGAGCGCGGCATATCGAACTCATCGATTTTGAAGTTTGTAAGCTCTTCGAACGTCTCGTTTATTTTATCTTTGATATTGATGCCGTCAAGAAATTCATTGCGCTTGCTGTAAATGTAATCCCTCTGGTCGTTCATCACATCGTCGTACTCCAGCAGATGTTTTCTTATCTCGAAATTTCTGTTTTCTACTTTTTTCTGCGCGCCGCCGATAGCCCTGGATACAAGGGAAGAATCGATATTCTGACCTTCTTCCATTCCCATTCTGAGCATGATGTTCGATATTTTTTCAGACCCGAACAGTCTCATCAGGTCATCTTCAAGAGAGAGATAAAAACGTGAGGAACCCGGGTCGCCCTGCCTGCCGCTACGGCCGCGCAGCTGATTATCGATCCTGCGTGAATCATGCCGCTCTGTCCCGATGATGTGAAGACCGCCGAGATCGACTATCTTTTCGCCCAGCTTGATATCAGTCCCCCGTCCGGCCATATTTGTGGCTATTGTAACAGAACGTCTCTGGCCGGCTTTGGCAATGATCTGCGCTTCTTTTTCGTGATACTTGGCGTTCAGGATTTCGTATCCGATTTTACGTTTTTTTAGGATTTTCGAGAGCAGTTCCGATTTTTCGACCGAGATTGTACCCACAAGCACAGGCTGGCCGTTGTTGTAGCATTCCTCGATCTCGTCCGCGATCGATTTCCATTTTTCTTTCACGGTCCTATAGATCCTGTCGGGATGGTCGGTCCTTATTACCGGCTCGTTCGTCGGAACTACAACAACTTCGAGTTTGTATATTTTAGCAAACTCTTCGGCTTCCGTGTCAGCGGTACCGGTCATACCTGCCAGCTTTTTATAGAGTTTGAAATAATTTTGTATCGTAATAGTTGCCAGGGTCTGCGTGTCTCTTTCGATCGTAACACCCTCTTTTGCCTCGATGGCCTGGTGCAAGCCTTCACCGTATCTTCTACCCGGCATTAAACGGCCTGTAAACTCATCTACGATAAGCACCCTTCCATCCTGAATAACATACTCGACATCAATTTCATAAAGGGAATATGCTTTTAACAGCTGGTTGATAATATGGAGCTTTTCACTCATTTCAAGGTATTCTTCTTCAATTTCCGCTTTTTTCCTGTTTAAAACTTCAGGCGGTAACTCTGTTTTTTCAATCTCGGCGAGTTTATCCGTATAATCCTGTAAAATCAGTTTTTCGGGATTTGCAGGCGAGAGGGCAGTACGTCCTCTTTCCGTCAACGTGACCGAGTGGCCTTTTTCTTCTATAATAAAATACAGCTCCTCTTCTATCACCGATATGCTTTTCGTCTGGTTGTACTGGAATTCGGTTTTCTGGATGAGCTTTACGTTTTCAGGGGCTTCCTTAAATTTTAACAGTCTTTTGTTTTTAGGGTCGCCTTTTTCGGCCTGGAGAAGCCTTTTTCCCGCTTCCTCGATGTTATCTTTTTCCAGGTAATCCTCTGCTTCCTTTAAATACTTATTGACGATCGACTTCTGCCTGCTTATAAGGTTCGAGACTTTGGGGTTGAGCTCTGAATATTGGTTGGAAGCTGAACCCGCGGGACCCGAAATAATAAGAGGGGTCCTGGCTTCATCGATCAGAACACTGTCCACCTCGTCTACTATCGCGTAATGGTATCCTCTCTGGACCATGTTCTGACGGTCTTCCGCCATATTGTCTCTTAAATAATCAAATCCGAATTCGTTGTTAGTGCCATAGGTTATATCAGCGAGGTAGGCTTCATTCTTTTCTTCAAAGGACATATCATGATATAGATATGCCACTTTCAGGCCTAGAAACTCGTAGATCGGTCCCATCCATTGAGCATCCCTCTTAGCCAGATAATCATTCACTGTAACGAGATGGGTGCCTTTCCCTTCAAGCGCGATCAAATATAGCGGCATGGTCGCGGCCAGTGTTTTTCCTTCCCCCGTTTTCATTTCCGCGATTTTGCCCTGATAGAGCACTTCGGCACCCATGAGCTGCACATCAAAGTGACGCATTCCTATCGTTCTGACAGCGGTTTCGCGGACAACGGCGAAGGCTTCACAGAGGATGTCATCAAGTGTCTGCCCGGACGCAAGCCTTTCGGTGAACTCATTGGTTTTTTTTCTGAGCTCTTCATCTGACAGAGATTTTATTTCAGGTTCCAGGCTGTTGATCTTTTTTACATTGGGGAGCAGGGATTTTATATCCCTTTCGTGTTTACTGCCGAAAATTTTAACAAGTGGGTTGCTCATATCAACAATTTAACAATTGGAATATGAAAAATCAATCCAATTGTGGGGCATATCAGCAAAGCCCCTAACGACGCACTTACAGGTATCGATTTTTTGCTTTTTAATGAAAAAGATATTATAATTTAAAAGCCATGATTTTTCAACTGATGTTTTGGGGATACGGCCTGTGTTAAAGATTTCGTTGCAGTTGGAAATAACGGAGGAAAAGATCTTGAAAAAAATTGGGACGATAATCGCGGCATTTTTTTTAGCAGCCGGGCTTTTGGCGCTGATCTTTAGCTGCTCGAACCAGAAAGTCGAAGAGCTTAAAAAGGAGCAGTCCTTTACAATTCCAATCGGTGCAGGTGAAGAAGAGATCGGGGTTATAAAAGAACAAAACGGTATTTTCAGCAGCCCGGATACTTTAGTATTTAAAAATGGGTTTTTTTATGTGGTTGATTCCGTGAATCAAAAAATATTAAAGATCACAATACCCGGCGATGTGATCCTTGTACTATCGAGGGGAATAAAAAAGCAGGATAGCGCGGAAAATGTATTAAGAACTAAGCAGAGAAAGCATTTTCAGTTCAACAACATCGGTAAAATTGCGGTGGATAATGAAAATAATATCTACGTGGAAGACAGGTTTACACAAAAATTACCGGAAAAAACAGAGATTGATATTTTCGAAACAGGAAATAACCCGGAAGGGGAAAATAACGAGATCATTGTCTCACAGATTTTAAAGTTTGACAGGCTCGGTAATTTTCAGTACAGGATCGGGAAAAACGGTGTGAATACAGACCCGTTCTATTACCTGTATAAAACCATTGTAGATGATTCCGGCAATTTGATCGTTCTGGCTGCCGACGATGAATGGCAGAATTGGACATATAAAAAGTTCGATCCTGAGGGCAGTTTGATCTTTAGCGATACCATATCCAGCGATACTATATTCGATACAAATAATCTTGAAGATTCCGCATATTTTATACTCGACGTGTTCCCTGTTTCAAGCACCGGACATCTTTTGTTCTGGGTTTCACACTATGACACTTCTCATGATACCGAAAATTTTAATGCTGAAAAGGAAATGTGGGGCGAAGAAATCGAGATCGAAAATTTTGAAAGACAGGGCGTAATCGGGAAAGTCGACGAACAGGGATTTGTGAGAGACCTTTTGTATTATAAACTGCTGTACTACAATACCGATGACCGAAAAATCGACAGATCATATAAATGGGAAACAAGAATGGGAACTCAGCATGGAGCTACCGAAGAGTTTCTTGGAATAGATGGGAACATTAACGGGTTTTTGTGGAGATATGTGGATAGCACAAAAGCGATTATATCAATATTACGCCCAAACGGAACACTTTTCGTTCGACGCAGTTTTGTTTTTGAAGATGACGGTATCTGGACCAATATTAACGTTGCCGTGGACGGTTCTATTTCGGCCCTGAAAATCAATGATGAGCTGCTCCATTTTTATCGATGGAGAAGTGACAGATTGCTCATCAGCAAACAGGAAACAGTTACTGTAAAAGAGTTTATTAAGGACAAAATAATCGAGTTTAAAAACGCAAACCGGTAAAACATATTGATGTCCAGGTCTGTCAAAGTTAAAAATATAAAAGCAGGGATTACGCAATACAATGTGGTGGTTCAATAGTAGAAGGAACAGGTCCAGGGGAGCCGTCAGGGGAAAGAGCGAATCTATTGACGATTACAAAAAGGCAGGGTACACATACTACTACAGCAGGGAAGAAAGATTAAAGAAATTAAAAACGCCGGAGGGTGGAAAACGAAGACCGCGGTTTTTTTCCAATAAAAAAACAAGAAACCTGCTTATCATCTTAATAGATCTATTTCTGATAGCTGTCGTAATGTACCTCATTAATAGACCCGCAAATATTTATTTGCAAAAAAACGACAACGGCCTGGTTTATGAGCTTAACATCACCGGTATAAAAGGTAAAAGAATATTAATCGGTTTTTCAATAACAAATCATGGTGCCGAAAAGCTGGTTTTTTCCGATTCTGTACCCATTGTGGTTGAAATAGAAGACCGAAACGGCGGGGTTATTATACTCAGTGATGCAATAAAATCCGATACAGTTCTGTTTCCGGAAGAAAGCACTTCGATCGTTTTTCTTTTGGGTCAGGACGAGCTTCCCGGAAGCGCAAAAGTCGATGTTTTTACAGGCACCGCATCTGTTCCGGTTTTTTCAAAAAATGTAAGGTTTTAGCATACAAATCGGCTTAACGGGTAAAAAGCTGGTTGAAAGTTGACATAATAATGTTTAACTTTAAAAAAATCATTACAAAGGGGATAATAAATGGTCGGTCCAAAAGGTAACGCAGTTATTGGTCAGTCAGGTGGACCTACAGCGGTCATAAACCGAAGTTTTATCGGAGCAATAATAGAGGCAAGAAAACATGGCGAGATCCTTGAAATGTTCGGGGCCCGTCACGGGATACAGGGGATGCTGAACAATGAGTATGTACCGCTCTTTGTGCAGCCCAACTTTGTTCTCAAACAGATATCGACTACACCTGCCGCAGCTCTCGGGTCTGTTAGGCACAAACCTTCAAAAGAAGAGTGCTCCAGGATATTTGAAAATTTTAAAAAGATGAATGTCAGGTACTTTTTTTATATAGGGGGCAATGATTCGGCGGAAACCGCGTATATTATCAACAGCTTTGCCGCGGGTGAGGGCTATGATCTGAGGGTCGTACATATTCCTAAAACAATTGACAACGATCTTCTGGTTACGGATCACTGCCCCGGCTACGGGAGCGCTGCGAAATATGTGGCTTGCGCGTTCATCGGAGACAACGAAGATAACCGGGCTTTGAAAGGAGTTAAAATAAACATAGTCATGGGGAGAAATGCAGGATTTTTAACTGCGGCGAGTATACTCGGCAAACAATACCCGAAAGATGGCCCGCATCTTGTGTATATGCCTGAAAAGCCTTTTGATATCGATCGGTTTTTAAAAGATGTCGAATCCACATATAAAGAGCATGGCAGGGCCCTTATTGCAGTTTCAGAGGGGATAAATAAACAGGGTAATTACAGCTTGAATGAGGACGAAAAGCCTGATTATATATCGACATGGTTAAACTCTTTTGTAAACATCAATCTGCCGGAAAAATATATGCCGAAGGGTGACAGCAAGGCAGTTGAGTTGGATTCTCACGGTAATGTCAGTTTGAGCGGTACCAGTATGCTGGGGGATATCCTGACCTTTATTGTGAAAAACAATTTAGACATAAAACGAGTTCGGGCAGATACTTTAGGTTATCCGCAGCGGTCGTTTCCTCTCGCTATATCCGAAGTAGATGCAGAGGAAGCATATAAAGTAGGTGTGGATGCTGTTATTGCTTCCGTACAAAAGAATTTCGATGAAGGGAGCATCGCGATCCGGAGGCTGGACGATTACGGGGACTACGGGATCGAAACCTTTATTACTCCTCTGCAAAGTGTTCAGAGAAAAACAAAAGACTTTCCGGAAAACTGGTTCGCCGAATCAGGCGGAATAGATGAAAGGAAGTTTCGAGAGTATGTAAATCCTATAGTGGGTGAACTTCCGATGTCGGGAAGATTTATAAAAGCGATATTTTAAAACGCACTATTTTATTAGTGAAATTGAAATAGTGTGCTAAATTTTAACGTAGGCAACCTTTTTATATTAAATAATTCTTTAAGATCGAGTCAATAAATATAATGAAATATTCTCTTTGCTGTATTTTTGTAATATTGGTTTTAGCAATGCCTTTTCACTCCCTCTTTGCCGTAAATACCGAATCTCTCGATTATTTTTCCATGGCTTATTATTATATCTATAATAATGACCTCAAAATGGCAAAGCTGCAGCTTGAGTTGTGCCTTCTCGCTGAAGATGACCCTCCGGTCCTGCTGTACACTATCATTTCGGAGATCTCCGACATGGTCGGTGATACTGAAGATGCATTAAAATACGCGACAAAAGCTCTTGAGCTCGACCCCGAAAACGAAACGGTGCTCAAAATAAAAATGACCCTGCTTTTCGAAAATCAGGAATATGAGAGATCGGTCGAATATCTGCAGAGACTTCTGGAGCAGGACCCGGATAATCTTCAGTTACTGTCCTACGGGGCTGAGCTGTACAGTGATCTTGGGTATGAAAACGAGTTGATCGATGTTTACACAAGGATTCTGCAAATTAAACCAAACCTTGTCCACGTGCGTTTGAATCTCGGATATCTTTTATCCAAAAAAGGTTTACTGCGCCTGGCGGAAAAGCAGTATCAAACGGTCCTGGAGATCGAGCCCGAAAACAAAAAAGCTATTTTTTACCTCACCTATATCTACCTCAGCAACGGGAGGAGTGAGGAGGCAAACCGGTATTTTCGCGAACTGGATGAAAAAAATCTTTTGACCGACGATATGCTGGAGGATTACGCTTCGAGTCTGTTCATCGAAGGACAGAACCCCCTTTCGGTACTAAATAGAATAAAGGACAGGAGTGACATCTTAAGTATTACCAGGGCAATCATTAAGTTTACGGACGGAAAACTTGATGAATCAAAGATATATTTCGAAACTGCTGTAAAAGAGGACCCTTCAAGCATTGCCGGATACACGGGTTTGATAAGAATTGCGCAGATTAAAAAAAATCAGGATATGGAAACAAAATGGAGATTTGTGCTTGCCGGGAATTATTATAATTATAATAATTTCGAAAAAGCTCTTGAGGAAGCCCTTGTAGTAAGAGAGCTTGATCCTGTTTTACTTGAAAACGTGTACCTGCTGGGGGATATTTACAACAATCTCGGTATGAAAGAAGAGGCCATAGCCGAGTACGAGTATTTTAAAAAACATTCAGAGGAAAAAGGGGATGTTCACATAAAATTAGGTCTTGCTTATGACGAGATCGGTAATAATCTTGAAGCTGTAAATAACTTCCTGGAAGCCCTGAATATTTACCCGGACAACGATGAGCTGTATTACTATCTGGGGATAGAGTACAGGATCCTGAAAGATAATGAAAACGCGGTGAACGCTTTTAAAAAAGCTGTCGAGTTAAAACAGGATAACGCGTATTACATTTTTCATTTAGGCGTCTCTTACGAGAGAATGGGAAGCATAGAGGAAGCAATATTTTATCTCGATAAGTCTATCCGGTACGACGATAATAATGCCATGGCGCTGAATTATCTGGGATACCTTCTGGCAGATAAAGGTATCAGGCTCGACGAGGCAAAAGTACTTATTGAGAATGCAGTTTCAATGAGCCCGGAAAACGGAGCCTACCTGGACAGTTTGGGGTGGGTGTACTATAAGATGTCGGATTTCAACAACGCAAAAATACAACTTGAAAAAGCTGTAAAGTATATGGATAGTTCTGATGAGGAAAATTATCTCGTGTATGAACACCTGGGGGATACATATTATAAAATAGGTTTGATGAAAGAAGCAGTTGCCGCGTGGAACGAAGCTTTAAAACTGAAATTTGTCGAAGGGATCCAGGATAAAATACAAAAACTGGAAAAGGAGCTCCAGGATTGAAAAAAAAGTTAAAAATGTTTTTTATGCTTCCTCTTTTATTTTTCATTTTATCCTGTTCGTTAAGGACAACAAAAATAGGCGGGCCTGTGGAACCACCTTTAGAAACCGAAGAAAGCCTGCCTTTATTAACCCGGCTGAATAAATACAACGATATGGTGAGAACGCTCGAAGGAAGCGCGTTTACGGTATACAGAACAGATGAAAAAACAATAAGTTTAAAGATGGATATCATTACCGATAAAAAAGAGCGGAGGTTCAGGATCGATCTATTTGATTTTGTATTTAAAGTGCCTCTGGTATCGATTGTCAGAAATGATAACGATGTGCTTGCGGTAGTTCACAATAAAAAAGAATATTACACGCTCACTTTTGAATACTTTGATTTTTGGGAAATGACAGGTATCAATATACCCAAAGATATCCTGATAAGTTCCATAACAGGCGAGGTGCACATGATCAAAGGGGAGACAGTGATCTCCAGTACGGAGGATCTATTACTTTCGATCGAAGGAGAAACCGGCCTTGAATTGGTGCGATTTAACAATGATGATCTGCCGGTTGAAGCGCATTTTATTTATGAAACAGAAAGTTACATAGTTAATTATGAAAAATACAAAAACATTGAAAACATTGATTATCCTCATAAAATTACCATTAAACATGATGACAGCCGGCTTGAAATAAACTATGCAGAGGTCAAGCTCAACACCGTGGTGGAGAGCGCTGCGTTTGACTTTGACAGGTCTGTTCTGGAAGAATACACACGGGTGAATTGATTATTAATGTGTTTATTTTTCTAATTTTGTGTACTTTTTACGGCAAAAAAATTATTTTCCGGCAAAGGTGAAAGCGTCGCCTCTTTAATTACCTAAATATAATAAATTATGTAAAGCAATAAATGAAACTGTTGGTATTTATTTTGCATATAGTTTAGCATAACGAAGTGCAAAATCTAATATCAGGGGTATTATGTACTTTCAAAATACTATAAAAAAGCGTATTGAGCTAAAGGGAATCGGCATTCACAGCGGTGAAACAGTCAGAATATATCTTGTTCCTGCACCAGTAAATACCGGGATTATTTTTCTTCCTTATCGTCAAATCGATTTTTCAGGAATTAACGCGAACATAGAAAATCTTCTTCATGTGAAAAACGCGATCACTATCGGGACCAATGATTTTTCTATCCAGACGATTGAGCACTTTATGGCCTCTTTTTCAGCGTTTGATATTACAAACCTGTACATCCTCGTGGACGGCCGGGAACTGCCGATCCTCGATGGTTCTGCCAGAGAGATCGTAAATGCTATTGACGAAGCCGGTATTTATGTTCAGAATGCTTTTTGCGATATCTTTTATATCCCCTATCCGTTATGGATCGAAAAAGAGGGCAGATACCTTATTGCTCTGCCAAGCGATGATTTTAAAATAACATACACTATCGATTTTTCATCTAAAAGTGATGCGGTGGGTATTCAGACAGCCCATTTCAATATAGATAAAGACGCATTTATAAAATCAATAGCACCTGCAAGAACTTTTGGTTTTTTAGAGGATATTGAACAGCTTAAATCGCGCAATCTTGCTCTTGGGGGTTCTCTTGAAAACGCGTTAGTATTTACAAAGAGCAGCCTGATGAATGATAACCTTAGATTCAATAACGAGTGCGTGCGACATAAGATCCTCGATCTTATCGGCGATCTCTCACTTGTCGGTTATAAAATGAAAGGGCATTTTATTGCCCATAAGGCAGGGCATTTCATGGATATGGAGCTTGTAAAAAAAATCAACAAGTTAGTAACTAAAAATAAGAGAGCCAGGGATGTTTCGAGGATCCTGCGTAAAAGAAAAGAGATCGAGTTTAAAAAGTTTCTTGATAAGATGAACCTTGACTAACGCTTACAGCTAAAAGACCTTAAATTTAACTTCAGCTCCCAATCCCACTGTAATAAAATTATCAAGTACATCATAAACTACAAGCTTAAATTTTAAAAATTCTATTAATTCCAGATATTATTAGGAAAATACACGATTGGTATGTGAAAAAAGTTTTCACTTCAATTAGAGATTATTATCTTTTGGAATACTTATTCCCCATGCCCGGCATACCTTAAGCTTGGTGAAACGTTGATCAATATTCCATGGAGAAAATATGTATTATACCCGGTTGTTTATTCCCACAGTCAAAGAAGCTCCAAAAGATGCTGCTATCATGAGTCACAGGCTGATGATCAGGTCCGGCATGATAAAAAAGTTAACAAGCGGTATTTACTCACTCCTGCCGCTCGGGTATAGGGTGGTTAAAAAGGTTGAAAATATAATTAGAGAGGAAATGGATAGAATCGGCTGCAATGAGTTTCTGCTGCCTGTTATTATACCGGGTGAGCTCTGGAAGACGAGTGACAGGTGGTTTTCCATGGGGCCGGAACTGTTTAGGCTCAAAGATCGTAACATGCAGGATTTTGTGCTTGCCCCCACACATGAAGAGGCTTTTACATATATTTTAAAGGACTACATAAAATCCTACAGAGACCTTCCCCTCTCCGTCTATCACATAGGTTTCAAGTTCAGGGATGAAATAAGACCGAGATTTGGTGTAATGCGGGGAAAGACATTTATCATGAAAGATGCCTACTCTTTCCACAGGGAGACGGAGGCCTCGTCACTTGACAGGACCTATAACGACATGGCCGTAGCGTACAGAAGAATATTCGTGAGGTGCGGATTGGAAACCATCCCTGTTACTGCGGATTCAGGGGCGATGGGGGGATCGCTTTCTGAAGAATTTATGGCCCCTTCCCAGATGGGTGAGGAAGAAATAATAAAATGCCCAGGCTGCGGTTACGTCGCTAACAGGGAAAGGGCTGAATCAAAAATAGAGGGTATTGATTATTCGGACACAGGACAAATTACCTCTGTTAAAACTCCCGACATAAAAACTATCGAGCAGCTGGCGCAATTTCTCAAAATCTCCGCAAAAAACACGATCAAATCTCTGGTTTACAAGACATCGGAATCAAAATATGTGCTTGCCCTGATACGTGGAGACCTGGATATGAATGAAACAAAGTTAAAAAATTATCTGAATGTCCCCGAGATAATGCCGGCCGATGGAGAGGAAACAAAAGAAAAACTCGGTATCCCGCTGGGTTTTGTGGGGCCTATCGGAGTTAAGAATGTTACTATCGTGGCGGATCACACTGTCCATGACATAAAGGGCGGTGTAACGGGCGCCAACAAACCGGACTTTCACTATATCAACGTGAATGCAGATAGAGATTTTAAACCCGATGCTTTTGTAGACCTTCGTCTTACCGGTGAAGGAGATCAATGCCCGGATTGCGGCAGCAAATTGAACATGTTCCGGGGCATAGAGCTGGGACATATTTTTAAACTGGGTGACAAATATTCAAAAGCATTTTCGGTATCCTATCTTGATGAGGACGGGACATCCAGAACACCGGTCATGGGGTGCTACGGTATCGGCGTGGAAAGAACCACCGCCGCCGTTATAGAGCAGAACCATGATGATGACGGTATAAAGTGGCCGATCACTGTCGCGCCGTTTCAGGTGCATATTCTTACTATCAAGCATGAAGGCAAGGTACAGGAAATTTCCGAGAGTATGCATGGGGAGCTTGAGAAAATTGGAATAGAAGTACTTCTTGACGACAGGGAGGAGAGAGCCGGTATAAAATTTAAAGACGCAGACCTGATCGGGGTTCCATTCAGAGTGACGATCGGAGAAAAAGAATTAAAAGACGGCAATGTCGAGCTGTTTGAAAGAAAAACCGGGAAAAGAGAACTTGTTAAATCAGTTGATATTGTCTCCTGTTTAAAAAAAAGGGTAGCCGGTGAAAAGGAAAAATATGAAAAAATTGCGGATGAGTTAGCATAAAACCATCAGTTAAAGAGGGGGTGTGATGAGCAAGGTAGCGGTTATACTGGGAAGTGACTCGGACATAGAGATTTATGAAAAAGTCTCGGCTGTTCTGACGGATTTTGATATTTCGTTTGATAAACGAATAATTTCCGCCCACCGTACTCCGGACGTGTTAAAGGAGTATGTAACGGATGCTCAAAAAAACGGAGTAAAAGTATTTATAGCGATTGCGGGAATGGCAGCGGCGCTCCCGGGTGTGATCGCATCTTTTACAACCCGTCCCGTAATCGGGGTGCCTGTCGCTCTAAAATCTACCGTGATGGCTTTTGATTCTGTTTTTTCAATGCTTCAAATGCCTCCCGGTGTCCCCGTAGCAACTGTCGCGGTAAACGGCGGGATGAACGCGGGGCTGCTCGCGGCAGAAATATTAGCCCTTGAAGATAAAGCCATATTGGATAAACTTTTATCCTTCAAACAGGCACAAAAAGAAAAAGCAGTCATGAAAGATCAGGATTTTCAAATGAGGATCTGAATCACATCGAGTGCATGCAATATCCCATAAAATAACTCTGAAATTTTACAATCAGCTATCGTCTATAAAGAAAAGTTTTTTTGTTAGTTCTTGGTGATAACTTCGGCCACGACTAAAGTCGGGCAAAGCCCGGAGTAGCACCAAGAACTAATTATTCAACAAAGGAGCAAAAGAATGCAAAGAGATATTTTTTCGAACATAAGCCCGCTTGATGCAAGATATTACAAAAGCAGCCCCGAGCTTATGGATGCGCTTTCGATTTATTTCTCCGAAAACTCGGTTATTAGGTATGAAGCTGCTGTGGAAGCTGCCATTATGGTGGTAATGGAGCGTCACGGTCTTGTCCCCACCGGTTCCGGTGAGCAGATGAAAAAGGCGAGCGGGTCGATCACTCCAGAGGAGGTTTATGATGAAGAGGAAAAGACAAAACACAATATACGCGCTCTTGTCAATGTGCTGCAGAGATATGTTGATAAAGAAGTTGCGCCTTATATCCATCTGACCGCGACATCTGAAGATATAACCGGTACGGCCGGAGTGCTGAGGATGAGAGACGGCTTTTACAAAGTTGTTATTCCGAATGCTATAAATTTAATGGATGTTCTGCTCGATATTGCAGTCCGGGAAGCCGGCACTGTCCAGATAGGGAGGACGCACGGGCAGCATGCTGTGCCGGTCACGGTCGGGTATCTGTTCTCCGGGTACGTCGACAGGTTCGGTGAAAGACTTTTAAAGATAGTGGAAGCCGTTGAAAACCTGAGAGGAAAAATGAGCGGCGCAGTAGGGGCATATAATGCTTCCTCGCTCCTGTTTGAAGATCCGCGGAAATTTGAAGAGGAAGTCCTCGCGGAACTGGATCTTGAACCGGCAGGTTTTTCATCACAGATAATAGAGCCTGAATACCAGCTTGATCTGATGCACGGTGTTGTGTCCGCTTTTGGTGTACTCGCGCAAATATCAGATGACATGCGACATCTGCAGCGGACAGAGATCGGGGAACTCGGGGAACGTTTTGAAAAAGGGCAGGTCGGGTCCTCAACAATGCCCCATAAAAGGAATCCGTGGAATTTTGAACATGTAAAATCATTGTGGAAGGAGTTTTACCCTAGGATGCTCACACGCTACAGTGACCAGCTCTCCGATCATCAAAGAGACCTTACCAATTCAGCTTCAAACAGGTTTACGGTCGAGGTCGTCACAGCGTTTACTCTTGCTATGACAAGGCTCACAAAACCGTTAAAGAAGCTGGTTGTTGACTACAGCAGGCTGAAAGAGAATCTCTCACTCACGGGAGGCATGTTCCTGGCCGAGCCTTTGTACATATTGCTTGCGTCAAAGGGGATCATGAACGCACATGAGCTGGTAAAACGGGTGACACTCAAAGCTGAAAAAGAAAACATCAGCATTTTCGAGCTGATCAAAAAGGACAGCAATTTCGATAAAATAGCAGAAATGGATGCATGGAAAAACCTTGAAAAAGATCCGGCGAATTACACAGGTAAATCAAAAGAAAGGGCTCTTGAAATATCGCAGATCTGGAAAAAGAGGACCGGCCTAATTAAAAAGAATTGTGAGCAATACAGGGTGATACAAAAAACCTGATTGAGATCTGCATTCAGTCGTTACAAATAAAATACAGGTTAATAAAAATGCACAGCAATGAATTTACCGATGAAAACAACGGTGATAAACTAAAAGAAGCATGCGGTGTGATAGGGGTCATTTCCCGGGACAAAAGTTATAATGTATGCGAGCCTATTTATTTAGGTCTTTACTCCCTGCAGCACAGGGGGCAGGAAAGCGCGGGCATTGCGACCTATTACAACGAGTTTGTCAACATAAAGCGCGGCAATGGGCTTCTGACCAATGTCTTCAAACCTGACGATTTTGAAGTTCTCAAGGGAAATGCCGGCATAGGGCATGTGAGATATTCAACCACAGGTTCAGGTTATATTCAGAACGTGCAGCCGATCATCGCACGGTACTGGGGGGGTATGATGGCAATTTCCCACAACGGGAACATCGTAAACTCAAAGGAGTTGAGAAATAAACTTATCGAGAACGGTGCTATTATTCATTCCAGCTCAGACACGGAAATAATCCTCCATTTGATAGCACAGGAGAAAGAACGATGCCTTGAAAAGGCTATCCTGAGCTCTATACATAAGATCATGGGAGCTTATTCGATAGTCCAGATCGCGGGAGAAAAATTAATCGGGATCAGGGACCCTTACGGGTTTCGGCCTCTTTGTCTTGGAAAAATGATCGAAGGGTATGTGATAGCTTCGGAAACGACCGCTCTTGACATAATCGGGGCGAATTTTTTAAGGGACATCCAGCCCGGAGAGATGGTTGTTTGTGATGGAAATGATATAAAATCCTACATGTTTAAAGAAAAACAGCGCAACGCGTTGTGTGTTTTTGAGTACATATATTTTGCCCGGGCGGATTCGATCATTGACGGTATAAGTGTATATGAAGTGAGAAAAAAAATGGGAAGCGAACTTGCCCGCATGAGTAATATAACTGCCGATGTAGTTATCCCTGTCCCGGATTCCGGGATTACCACGGCAATTGGTTTTTCCAGAGAAGCCGGGATACCTTTTGAAATCGGGCTTTTTAAGAATTCCTATGTCGGAAGAACCTTTATACATCCAGGAACCAGCGAAAGAGGAGCGCGCGTAAAAATCAAACTCAACCCGATCAAAAGCGTTTTAAAAGGTAAAAGGGTTGCGGTCGTTGACGATTCCATCGTTCGGGGCACGACGAGCAAGCGTATTATAAAGATGATCCGCAATGCCGGGGCTAATGAGGTCCACTTGTATATCAGCGCGCCGCCTATAACCCACCCATGTTTTTTCGGGATAGATACATCGATCAAAAAAACCCTGATCGCTTCCACACAGAGCGTTGAGGATATTAGGCGTTACCTCGATGTGGACACTCTGACTTATATTACAATAGATGGGCTTTCAAAAGCTGTCGGTAAACCTCTTAACACACTCTGCTACGCGTGTTTCAACGGAGATTACCCGATCCCTGTAGCCGAGGAGAGTGAAGACGGGAAACTGCTTCTCGAGGAATACAGGGTACTTGAGAGATAGGGGGTTTTATGGGTTTGACATACCGAGACTCGGGTGTGGATATTGAAAAAGGGGACCATTTTGTCAGGGTGATAAAAGAGAAGCTTTCCGGAAGCGAGAAACGCAACATCGGATTATTCGGTGGGATGTTTGAATTAAACCCCGGGGAGTACAAAAATCCGGTTCTTGTGTCAGGAACGGACGGTGTCGGGACAAAACTCCTGCTGGCAAAAGTGGCTGGTAAATACGGCACGATCGGTATAGACCTTGTTGCAATGTGCGTGAACGATGTGATTACATCGGGAGCTAAACCTCTTTTTTTCCTGGATTACATGGCATGCGGGGAGCTCGAGGTAAAAAAAGCGTCAGAAGTCATCGATGGGATCATCGAAGGGTGCAGGCTTTCGGGGTGTGTGCTCCTGGGAGGAGAAACCGCGGAGATGCCCGGAATGTATAAAAAAGGTGATTATGAGATCGCCGGTTTTTGTGTCGGGGTAGTCGAAAAAAAAGAAATAATCAACGGGAAATCTATTGCCGGTGGCGATATTCTTGTAGGATTGAGGTCAAGCGGGATACACAGCAACGGGCTAAGTCTTGCAAGGAAAGCACTTTTTGAAAAAAAGAAGTACCGGTACAGCGCCGTTCATCCCCTCCTGGCCCGCACACTTATCGAAGAACTTTTAATACCTACAAGAATTTATACAGATCCTGTGTGTGAGATAGTAAAAAAGGTGACCGTTAAAGGCATAGCACACATAACGGGCGGAGGTATACCCGGGAACATAATAAGGTTATTGCCTCCCGGATTTGGGCCGAAAATATACTGGGAAAAAATATCCCCCCCCCCTGTTTTTCACATTATTGAAGATGCGGGAGGGATAGAAAAAGATGAAATGAGAAAAACCTTTAATATGGGGATCGGTATTGTTTTTATAACTGACTGGCGCAATAAAGAAAGGCTGGTTTCTCTGTTAAAGGAAAAGGGAGAAGAGCCGCTCATTATCGGTGAGATCATTCCTGCGGTTTAATACCGTACAAGGAGTTGTAATTGTGATAGAGGGAAAAAGAATCGCGGTTTTTATTTCCGGACGAGGCTCGAATTTCAAGGCCATCATGGAGGAAATAAAAAAAGGAACGATCAAAGGCAGGATCGTTCTGGTGGTATCGGATAACCCGGACGCCCCGGGGCTTAGCTATGCCCGGGAGAATAATATTGAATGTGCTGTTTTCAAAAAGAAAAATAGTGATTCGCGATCAGAATATTTTAAAAAAATAATTTCCGAGCTCAAGATGAAAAACATCGAGCTTATTATTCTGGCGGGATTTATGAAAATATTAAGCCCTTATATTGTCGGGCTGTACAGGAACAGGATCCTCAATATTCATCCTGCACTTTTACCGTCATTTCCGGGTGAGCATGCGCAGAAAAAAGCTCTCGACCATGGTGTAAAATATTCCGGATGCACCGTTCACTTTGTGGATGAAGGTGTGGATTCCGGGCCTATTATTGCTCAGAAGGCGGTCGCTGTCAAGGATGGTGATACGGAGCAAACGCTTTCAGACAGAATTCTTGAAAAAGAGCATGTTATTTACCCCGAAGCTGTCAGGTTGTTCTGTGACAATATGCTTTCAGTAAAAGGAAGAAGAGTTTTTACTAAAATGTAATCAATTCAATATAAATAAAAAGGGGTTTCTATGAAATTACCAATAGCTTATAAAGAGATCGACTTAACAAGCGCAAAACTGTTGAGAAGGGGTAAAGTAAGAGACATATTTGACCTGGGGGATAAACTCCTTTTTGTCGCTTCCGACAGGATTTCCGCTTTCGATGTAGTGCTTCCAAACGCTATACCCTACAAAGGGAAAGTATTGAATTCTATATCCGCTTTCTGGTTCAGAAAAGTAAAAGACATTATTCCAAGCCATTTTATCACGGACGATGTAGATGAGTTTCCAATAGATCTGTCCGGGGAAGAAAAAGGGATGCTCGAGGGAAGAAGTTCGCTTGTTTACAAAGGCGAGATGATCGACGTTGAATGTGTGGTACGGGGGTACCTGGATGGTTCCGGGTGGAAGAGCTACAAAAAGACAGGAAAGCTCTTTGATATACCCCTGCCGTCAGGTCTAAAACAGGGTGACAAGCTGCCGGAGCCGTTGTTTACACCTACAACCAAGGCGCAGAGCGGTCACGATGAATCTGTGTCATTTTCTCAGGTGAAAAACGAGATAGGTGAAGAGAAAGCTCAATATCTGAAGGGAAAGTCGATCGAGCTTTACAGGACCGCGTTCGACTATGCTATTGAAAAAGGACTGGTCCTTGCCGACACAAAGTTTGAATTTACCGTTGTAGATGATGAGATCAGGCTGGCAGATGAAATATTCACACCGGACTCTTCAAGGTTCTGGGACAAAACCGACTATAAACCCGGCGGCCCTCAGCCAAGTTACGATAAACAGTATATCAGAGACTGGCTATCCGGTCAGGACTGGGACAGGACCCCCCCCGCGCCCGAGCTGCCCGGGGACGTCATTGAGAGATCTGTCGAAAAATATCTTGACGTATACCGGAAAATAACCGGCCTGAAACTGTCATAAAAAGATATTCATCGATATTTGATACAGATAGGCTTGTCTTATTAGTTTTTTTTTCTAATTGAAAATGTGGTTTGACCGCATCGGGGAGGAACGTTGAAAGTACTGGTCATCGGGAGCGGGGGTCGAGAACATGCTATAGCCTGCTCTCTCAGCAAAAGCAGCCTTGTTGATCGGCTTTTTTGGACACCTGGTAACGCCGGGACTGTAGGTCTGGCAGATAATCCCGGGCTTGCTGTTGATGATTTGGAAGGGCTTTTAAATTTCGCAAAAAGAGAGAAGGTTGAACTCACTGTTGTTGGGCCTGAAGGTCCTCTGGCCGGGGGTATAGCCGATCTGTTTTTCGATCAAGGTCTAAGGATTTTTGGGCCGGTTTCAGCGGGAGCGCGGATCGAAGGGAGTAAAATATTCGCCAAGCGGCTGATGGAAAAAAGCGGCATACCTACCTCTGATTTCGCTGAATTTCACGACATGTCTTCCGCCCGTAATTATATAAAATCAATTGACCCTCCCTATGTTATAAAAGCCGATGGACTTGCCGCTGGAAAGGGCGTGATCATAGCACATACGGCAGATGAGGCCAAAAAAGCGCTGTCCTCAATGTTCGAAAAGAAAATATTCGGTGACAGCGGAACAAAAATCGTTGTCGAAGATTTTCTTGAAGGGGAAGAAGCCACTGTCCTCGCCCTCTGCGACGGAAAAAACGTCCTGCCCCTTATTTCATCTCAGGACCATAAACCTGTTTTTGACGGAGACAAAGGCCCGAACACCGGCGGAATGGGGGCCATTGCGCCCGCCCCGGCTGTAAGCAGGACGGTAATGGACAGAGTGATGGACAGGGTCCTTGTTCCGCTTGTAAACGAGTTCAACGCCGGCGGCATAGATTACAAAGGAGTTATATACGCCGGACTGATGATCTGTGAGGGAAACCCATTTGTGGTCGAATTCAACTGCAGGTTTGGTGACCCCGAAGCCGAAGCAGTTCTGCCGCTGCTTGAATCCGATCTATGCGAAGTGATACTCCAGACGGTTAATGGGGAATTAAAAAACCGTGTTTTAAAATGGAGAGACGGGTACTCCTGCGATGTCGTGCTGGTTTCCGGAGGTTATCCTGGCAAATATGAAAAGGGTAAAAAGATAAACATCCCGGAAACTCAGCATGATGACATAGTGGTGTTCCATTCAGGTACAAAAATGAAAGATAATGTTCCGGTTACAAACGGAGGCAGGGTATTAAATATAGTAGGTTTTGGCAAAACATTAACCGGAGCTGTGGAGAGGGCATACCGGCATGTTAAATCGATAAATTTTGAAAATATGTTCTACAGAAAGGATATAGGGCAAAGAGGGCTAAGAACACAGAAAAAATCAACTTAAAGGGTAACCTTATGTTGCATCGTGTAACAGGGAAACAGCCGAATTCCAGAATGTGTTTTGTTTGCGGATTAAAAAATAAATTGGGCCTCCGTACTTCCTTCTATGAACTGGAGAACGGGGAGCTTCTGGCAATTTTCAATGCCATGGATGGACACCAGAGCTATCCGGGAATAGTGCATGGCGGGATCGCGATGACTGTTCTGGACGAGACTATCGGGCGAGCTATATTGATCAAGCATAAAGAGCCCGTATGGGGTGTGACCATCGAGTTCAGCGTGCGTTACAAAAAAGCGATACCGCTGGGCAATAAACTGAGGGTTGTTGGCCGTATCACCAGGGATTCAGGCAGGCTATTTGAAGGCACCGGGGAGATACTCCTCCCTGACGGCAGCATTGCGGCCGAGGGTAAAGGAAAATATTTTAAGAAACCTGTTGAAGATATTGCTGATTTCGATTTTGAAGCCCAGGAGTGGAGGGTGGTCGAACTGCCTGATGATCCGAAAGAAGTCGAAATATAGGATCCGTCGGCGGAACCTCGCCCGCCGTCTTCCTTAGAGGGTTTTAAATGTGGAGGCGGCGGGA
>SDBT01002620.1_pt1 | contig 31632 bp, 56 predicted proteins | sample 2277101 | NCBI WGS metagenome assembly SDBT01 (sample SAMN10404973, study PRJNA504765) | marine sediment metagenome | isolation source: marine sediment core GS10_PC15, 103 cmbsf | place: Arctic Ocean: Southern Knipovich Ridge | collected 2010 | reverse complement strand
AATGCCAAGACAATTCGGTGACATAGACCAAGGACAGTTCGCCGGGGCGGGCACCGGAGCAGGCCCAGCCCTAATCAAGCCGCTACCCCAGGCTGCAACTGGAGCCATTGATCCGAGAGGGATCGTGCGGGGCAAACTCGATGAAGCGTGGGACAACTATCAGCGGCAGTATAGGTCTTTTGAAGCTGCTAACCTGGACACTGATGTATTCAACCGCCTTGCACAAGGAGCACGAGCCGAGTACGACGAGGCCAAGGGACAACTGACTGGGGCTCAGACACAACTTGGCTTGATCCATCAGGGCATACAGTCCGGTGAGATGACCAAGGAAGCTGGCAGGGAAGCAGCGATCCGCATGATCGTGCCGAAGGAAACGGCGGACCTGATGTTCCCGTCGATGCAACAGGAACAACGAGGGCTTCAACAAGTAGACGAACTTGAACAATCCGGGGTTTTCACCCCAGAAAAAGCAGATGAGATCAGGAACCGTATTAAATGGGTGCCCGAAGTTGAAGCCGGAGTTTACCCAGCAGAACAAAGGGGGACTATCAGTGCCCGTGACCAAGGTTTCATGGACGATTTGGATATGGCAGAAACACTACAAGTCGGGGCACGAACATCAACTCTTACTGGATCGTACAATCCCGTAGCCATGAAGGCGGCGTATATCGAATTCAAAAGACGAAAATTTTATAACCAGAAAAACAAAGACCAGATAGCCATTCACGAACTGGCTTGGTTTGAAGGGTTGGGTGGGGAAGAGTCCGAAGCAGGTCGTAAATGGAAGAAGCAAGTTAAAAATGACGCGGACTTATATACCAGTAGCAACGGTCGTGACAGTACTCCGCTTATGCAAGTAGTGACGGGAAAAGCGACTGGAAGAACAACCACCCAAATCACTCCACTATCTCAGGCAATGCTACCGGATTTACCTAAATCACGAGCACCAAGAGATTTTACTACTATGAGCGATGAAGAACTTAAACGTTTGGTCGGGGGTAGGTAATAATGTCAACTGTAGCAGAACAAGCACAACGAGAACTTGATCGGCGGGGGGCACAACGAGAACTTGATCGTCGTGCTATTCCTACTTTTCCTGGCGGTGGTGGTGGTGAGTTTCGGGGCAGCGGGGCGACTGGGAGTTGGGAACCAGAAACCAAAAAAGAAAAAATGGTTCGTGTCGGTGAAGAACAACTTCGCAAGCTCGCCAAAGAAAAACCGGCCTTGTACGCTACAGGTATGGCACTACACCAAGCCGATCCGTTTGGTTTCCGTAAATTTGCACTACGGCACCTGGGCAAGCACATCACACCCAAACACCCAGAAGCGATCCCAGCCATGATGGAAGCAGCCGACAACGTTCAAGCAGAAACTAGCCTCAAGGACTGGAAGAAGTACCCTGGTATCGCGGGCCAGATTGGTGGGACAATGGCTGAGTTCGGGGCCGTTGGCAAGCTCGTCAAAGGGAGTGGTGCTTTACGAACTGCTGGTAAATTTGCTGCCACAACAGCCCTCCAATTACCGACCGAACAGGAAGAAGAGCAGCCGCTCACACAAACACTTGGTGAACGGGCTGTGGCTACTGGAGTATCAGCAGCTACTGGAGCAGTTATGGGCAAACTCCCTGAAGCAATCCCCAACCCCCTATATCGAATACCCGCTGCAACTGGCGGGTTCATGGGCCTCACTGCTCTCCAAGGGGGTAGTACAGAAGAGGTGCTTGAAACAGGCATCACTGTGTTGGGGTTCGAGGCTGTCGGTCTGGCCCAACGCGGCCTACACAAGAGGGCGGTCAAGGCCGCGATCAAGGCTCGGCCCGAGTTAGCTAAGGCCGATGTTAAGGGATTGGAAGCCGGGATCAAGAAGATCGGCGAGATGGCGAAGGGGGTGGCCCCAGAAACCCCAGCCGTGGTTGAGAAGCTGATCCCACAACTTGAAAAAGGACTCAAGTCGCAGAAGAAACTACGCAAAGGTGTGGGCCTGGCCCAGACCAAAGAACGTGGGCGAAGGGCCGGATTAGCGGCCAAGCGTCGGGATACTCTTATCAAGCGGGGCATGAGTGTATCCGAAGCCACGGCCAAGACCAAGATGAAGGGTGCCCTGCTCGGCGAAGAGTATCAGACGCCGGAGGGATCACGGCCCAAATTATCTAATGCCGAATGGAATGCTTTGCAGACGACGGCCTTGGAAAAGTTTCCAGAGAAGTTCCAATATTACACTCAGTTGAGAGCCGAGAAAGCCATCGGCAAAATTAAGAGTGGTGAAGTCTTGCAGAATAGCGAGATCGAGATGATGGGTGACTTGTTCGGAATCAAACTCGGCAAGCTGCTCCGTAAGCAACAACCGTTCTCTGATCGTTTGCTGCGGAATATCTACGACATTGGTGGGTTTTCTAAATCCGTCATAGCAAGCGGAGATGTGTCATTTACTTTCCGCCAGTTGTTGCCCGTTTTGGGTAGAAGTCCAAGGGTGTGGGCCAAGTCTGTGGGGAAGCAGGGTCGAGCTTTTTTCTCTGAAGAAAAATTTAGACAATATCAGACTGAGGTCAAAAACTCCAAGTACTATGAAGAGGCTGTGGCCCATAAACTTCCACTCACTGATATGGGTGAATTCAAACCACTGGATGTGTTGGAAGAAGCCTACCCAACTCGTTTTGCTAAGAAGTGGCCTTTGATGAAGCAGGGAAACCGGGCTGCTGTGGCTGCATCCAATCAGGCTAAGATGGGGCTGTATGAAAAAATACGTGGTCAATGGGCTAAAAAGGAGACCAAAGCCATAAAAAGTGGAAAAGTCCGTGCCGTTAAGCGACACAAAATCACTGACGCTAGATTGGATAAATTAGCGAGTATGATCGGCGATCTGACTGGTCGTAGCGTGCTACCTCAAGGTCGTGCTGTTGTAGGGCTCGCCAATTTCCTCAACGCCATAACATTTTCCCCACGATTTGCTCTGAGTAGAGCTAAGAACGTAGGAACACTGTTTCATACGTTAGACACCGACCCGGCCATTCGTTTAGAAGGGCTAAAGACTTTGGCTGGTGGATTTGCAACGATAGGCACGATGGTATTGATAGCCAAAATGTTCGGTGCAGATACTGAGACTAATCCGAAATCTGCTGATTTTATGAAGGCCAAAAAAGGCAATACCCGTTATGATATGTTGGGCGGGCACGGACAAGTGATTCGGTTTATTGCACGCATGGCCACAAGTGAAACAAAAACAGCGACCGGCGAAATAAAAAAGATACCCAAGAAAGACATAGTTGCCCAGTTTGCCAAGTCAAAACGAGCCCCTATTATAGGCTTGATAATGTCCCTATACACAGGTAAAGAATTCTCTGGCAAGCCTATTAAGGGGTTAGAAGGTTGGTCAGAAGTAGCTCTCGATTCTGTCACATACCTATGGCTCCAAGACGCCATAGAAGCGTTCCAAGAGCACAGCAAAACAGAAGACCCACTCACCGCTTTGGGTTTGGCGACTCCCGCAGCGGCGGCTGCATGGACCGGCTTTGGTGTCCAGACCTATGAGCCCTCTGCTCGTACTTCAGTCGCTCTATTGAAGAATGAATTTGCCCAAGAAGCCTACAGTAAAGACTGGGGTGAACTAAAGCCTGTGCAACAACGGGCTATAACTAGACGGCGTAAGAAAGAACTAGAAGCACCAGAACGGGCAATCAAAACCGAGAGTGCCAAAGAAGAGGATTACGGATTCCTATCTCGTGTGGCCCAAAAGAATCGAGAGGCCGGGGACATGGCCATAGATGCTCTGTCGAAGGGAGTCAAGGATGAGTTCGCTCGCCTTGGTGTCACAATCTCGCTAGATCAGACGGTCAGCAAATACAAACTGGATGACGAGCGATACGCCGAGTATCAGCAAGCCACAGGACGGCAACTCAAACGATCACTAGACCGCATGATCCAATCCCCATCTTGGAAACATTACTCTGATAATCGCAAGGAAGCAAAGATCAAACAGAAAATTATGTTGGCAAAGCGAGCCGCACAACGAGAAGTAATGCGAGAGGTGAAACGATGAGCGAACTCGGCGAACGCATGGCCCGGATAGAGACCTTGGTAGAAGGACTCGTTGAGCACAATCGAATCAGAGACCGCTGGATGATGGGCATCCTAAGTGCTCTGGTCGTCGGTGTCGTTCTCATCGGTGTTGGTGGGTGTGCTGGATGGTTGGGTGGGGGGTGAGTCTCTCATCTTCTGGATGACTGTGCAGTGATCCCCTTTATTGTATTTACAATTAGTGGGACATTGCGTATATAGTGGCCAATCATCAGCGTTACATATTGCATCTTCCGGCATTTCAGTTGTTTTCATCTTTCTACCTCCTTATCCCCACCAGCCAAGACCCCGTCACCACCAACGTACTCGTCAACAGGCACGGCCTTCAGCAATCCGCTTATCAATCGGGGTGGGAACCCGGTCGGCTTGATACCGACGATCCAGGTCTGTCCGCCATACTCGGCCGAGACCACCCAGCCTCCAACAAATAAACCATGATTTACAACCTTACCCCGATCAACTGCCCTTTGGACTGTTCTATTGGGGGCGTTATCTGACACCCATTGGATTAGTTGATGGCGTGATGTAAGATGGATCATCTTTTATATGCCTCCATGTTTTGTGGTTTACGATGCCGCTTACTGTCGCCCGGCTAACACGAAACATATCGGCTAATTCTCGCCCTGTATATGTTTCAGCGTGATAAGCATTATGGATAAATATAGCATCACATTCTACGAGTTTCGTAGCGTACACCCCGTGTTTGAAAGCGTCTAAATTATTGTTGTGTGTTGTGTCCCAACGAAGATTTACAAGTCGGTTATCCGCAGGATTTCCATTGTTGTGACAACATTCCATACCGTTAGGGCAAGGCCCAACAAATGCTTCGAGAACAAGCCGGTGAACTAGTTTATTAACTTTGCTACCGGCGTTCCATAATGTAACTCGCTTATAGTTTTTTGGGGTGGTAAACGGTTGCAACCATATACCACGACGTGGTGACCAGACCTTACCGGTTCTGGTCACCACGTAGTTCGGGAAACATGGGATTGTTTTCATCACGCTGTTTCCTTCAGATCGTGTCGTGAGGTTATGTGGTTCATTGGTTATCTTCCATAGCGAAATCGTACCCATCCCAGTTATCTACACCAGCAGCTTCAAGAGCAGCTAGTTTATTTTTTGCTTCGAGCAATCGGTCGTACTCTTCTGTTGTGATTGTTATCTTATCTTCCATCTCTCACCCCCTTAAACGTCTTCAACGTCCTCTTTACGTAAGTCACCCGGCCTCTTGAGGAACATCCACCCAGCCCCGAGGCCCAACATACCCATTGCCGTGCTGACGACCCCATTCGCACCGAACAGTGTCTCACGCAGAGCGTTGGCGTCGATCATATATAATTCATGTCCCTTGGCCAAGAAGGCATCGAATCGGCTACCCTTCTCGATCTCTTGCAATAAGGCTTTCCGCTTCTCTACACTCACGAAGTTCAACTCTCTACCCAATCGTTGTGCGTCAGCGATGGTGGTGTAGGGCATCAGGCTGGTCATCTTGGCACCTGTGCGTTCTCCCATCCTTTTGTCAATGTAGTTTGGCACAAGATGGTCCTGCATCGCACACGCCCCCATGAGGGCGGCGAACAGGATGAGGCATAGTATTGCTGATAGTGTTTTCATTTTAGTTCTCCCGGATTATTAACTACCGTCTGGTGCATCTTTTGCCCATACAATATGGGCTATTTGCACGTCTATACCACGATGAAAATGCCCTTCCTTGTTCACTGAGCCTTGTTGTCCAGGCTCTGGGTCCTGTACATACGCCCGACTCAAGTGCAACCAGTTTCCAAGGTTGGTCGCTTCTTCATAACGGATTACCTCGCCAGTGACAAGCTTGAGTGAGTAGTCAAAGGGGTCGTGTAACGATTTAGCTATCGCCTGACCAACTGATTCAGTTTGCCGCTCTATTTGTTCTTCAAACGCTTCCATCTTCTCACCCCCGTTTCCGGGCTGTTGAACGGTTCGTCTGGCAAGCCGTTCAATAGCTACACTACTGATATTGAACACAAAAACAGCGTGTAATAAACCATTACTTTCACCCCAAGGTCTTGTTTCTCCGGCAAAATCGCCCGTAATAGCGAGGGCTTTCGGAAATTTGACATCCCCAGGATGAATCAACACAACAAGCTCCCCCATATCATCTACATACACATCTCCATCATTCATTATTCTTCCCATCTTCTCACCCCCGTTTCCGGGCTTCCACAGCCCAATCAGTTACCTTGATTCCCATCATCATCCGTCCGTGGACACCAACTTCATCCTCCATGATCTGCACAGCATACGGTATCGTTGCGTTCAGACTACGGAGGAACATACCCTTGGCCATCGGGTTCATTCCTTCTCGTTCACGCCACCAGTTAGACAACTCATACAGTTCGTCAGTTGATACGCCAGGTCCTGTTTTGTCGGCCCCGATACACTTGTCCGTAAAGTGTGTGACAGGTGATACGGTTTCACGGAAGGTCCGTAAGGTCGCAGCAGATTCTTCTGGTACTGCGAACTTCATGTCAGTGTACAAACTCTGTAACCCACGTAAAGCAAAATTGATGAGCTTACCCTCGGCGGCTTCTTTGGCCAAACGGTCTTTTAGAGTGAAGTCTTCTTTGCCAGCGTGCGAGTTTTTATACACCAGAATGTTACTGCGAGCTTCAAGGGCAAGACTGTGGTCTATGAACGCCGGCAGCATATTCATCGCCATCGTAAACCGGCATGGCAGATAAATAAGCGGGACCTCGGTAATGTTTTTCTTGTTCACACTTACCGCGTCCCCGCCAGTCAGGGTCAAGATGTATTCCAGAGCTTGTTGCATGTCGTGGCTTTTGACACTTCTGGCATCACCGATCATAGCGGCCAATTTGCCAATCAATCCTTCTCGACCGAACGTCCCGGCGAGTGATTGAAAGTTTGTAGCTGAACAGTTTTTCTCACCTAACATTTTGATGAGCATGTCGATCATGGTTCCCTTGCCTGAACGTATCACACCGAGCAGGATCATCAGCTTGTTGAACGATCTATCAGGCACCAGATTGTAGCCGAACCACTGTGAGGCCAAGAGGATCGAGTCCTCATCACCGTTGAACGTGTCGCTGATAAAGTCCTCACTCAGTTTGGACTCCAGGTTCTCATCGAAGTCATATGGTAGTTCGGTGAAGCTGAACAACCGCGGGTCATGGTTGTGCATCACAAGGTTGCCTGCGATCCACTCGCTGACATCGAGGACACCGTTCCTGAACGTAATCAATCTTGTTGGGTCAGGTCGGTCGTGCCCACCATCAATCCACGATGGAACAGTCTGCTTGATCGGGAAAAACGATGAGCACGAATCAATAATATCACTGACCCTAGCCTTGTTAGCCTTGTATGGCCGAAGTGAACCATCCTCGTGAATATAGGTCTTACCTTCGAGATAATCGTGAGCAGACCCACGTACTACGAGTTGATCTGCGACTTCGTAACAGCAGCCGTTGAAATTAGCATATCGACTGTTAAAGATACGCAGAGTAAGCTGGCCGTCCGTTGTCCACTTGTACTTCAACCACGCCCTGGCCAGGGTTCTGGCTGCGTCATCCTTGAACACATTAGGCCCAAGGGTCTTCATCCCTGATGCTTCGATGTACTCAAGCAACTCGGTCTGGGTCAGGTCCTTCTCTTTCCACTGTCGTAGGTCCTTGACCCCTTCGGGCGGCATGACCATCGTGCATTCAGGACTTACGTTCTGCAACTGAGCGAACGCTGATTCCATACCAGCCTTACCAGCCCCGGCGTCGTTCTCACCAATGATGACACACTTCCGGCCGCTGACAAGGTCCAGTAGCTCGCGGCTTTTGCTGGCTGCTGATGGGCGTCCTATTGCCGTGAAGCCTAGATCATAAGCAGCACACACATCGGATGCACCCTCAACAATCAAGATCGGGTGCTCAGAGGGTAGCAATAGCGAGTAGTTCTGCATGTGCAGACTCTGTCTCGCAGGATCAAGGATGTGCAGATACCCGAGCTCCATCGCCTTAGCCGCACCAGTCGATATGTGAACACAGATCACCGCGTTGGGGTTCTTGTGTTCACCCTCTGGGTACAGGCAACCATCTGGTTTGTCACACAACGGGCAGTGTTTGTCCTTCGATACCCTGATCCATTGTGTGTGCTTCTGCTGGTGTACCTCGTGGTTTACGCAGTATATCAAGCCGCGTTTAGAGCCTTTGACCATGTACTTGGCCCCGTTCTGGAGACGTTTGGGGATGCCGATCACTTCGCCCTTAGCGTTACGTTCGGGAAACGTCCAGGCCCAGTTGCCTTGTTCATCTACAGGCAAGAACCCGGCCCCAGCTTTGAACACTGAAGTTGCTGATACACTGAGTTGGCTACCCAACTCGTCGTACAATGCAGGGAACCGTGCCATATTCGCTGTGTAGATGTCATTGAGTTTCGCTATATTTGGCATTAGTTACCTCTTCTGTTCGCCAAGTTCAAGAGACATATTAAATCTTGGGGGCCACAGATGTCGCACCTCTTGCGTCTTTACGTCGTTGGCTTTCCCGCCGTGGTACTTTGTACCGCGTCTGATTACCAGGACTTGTGATCTTCAAACAACCACAACCTTTGCACCAGAATACCCTACTCTGTTTACTAAGGTTGATTGTGGCACCAATACCTACCTCTTTCCATTCTGGTTTCATCTCAGTCACTCCGAAATAGGTGAGTGGCTCACCCAGCCTGCCTTCACTGTGATGGCCACTCACCTGAGTTCCTTTACACTTTGGCGGTCTGCTGGACAACCTGTTCTTTAATTCGATACCACTCTTCTGGGATGATCTTAGCCTCGTCCTCGTTGACCAGGGCTACTTCTTTGAACCACACTTTGTTCAACTTGTCATCAGTGACATCGTCACGCTTGAGGGCGAAACACTCGTTGTACGCATCCTCGGCCGAGCACTTACCGACTACTGCGGCGGTTGGTTTGGGTGTCGTCGGCCGTGACGCTGCGGGCCTGGTCGGGTTGGACGCTTTAGCCTTAGCAGCCGCAGCCTTCTTGTCCTTCGCCGACACAGGCTTCGCTGCCACCTGATTCTTGGCCAGCGGACCAGCGAACCGGGCCTGGAGAGCGTCTATCGTTGCCTTATCGAGTTTAGCTGCAGACCGACTCGATGTAGCGTCGGGCATATCGACCTTGTCAACCCCGAGTTTATCGGCGTAATCCCCGCGGCCATAGTTAACCTGAAATGACAACTTTATACCTGCTAAATCTATACTGGCCAGAACGTTGAAGTTTGCTCCGTCCCATCCCGTGAGCTTCTTAATCTGGGGGGTATTGAAATTTTCACTATCGTCGTGGTTAAACATAACCAAATACGCAGTGATCTCATCCGCCTCGGCATCGACCGGGAGGAACTCCTGTGTATCAGGATCGAACATCTCCTCAGCCTTGAGTGCCCACTCTTCTCGCGGTAAACCTTTAGCTGTCTGATTGAACTCGCCACTTACGATGTGTCCACGAAAGAATCCTTCTTGATTGATTAAACCCATTTTTCATTCCCCTTTAGTTTTTCTGTTTCTTAACTTTACGTTTGATTAGTTTGAGTTCACGAGCCCCAAACCAAAGGCGGTTCTTGTTTTTTCGCATTACTTCATACGGTTCATCCATATTCTCAATCTTATACGCCACTACCACACCTCGATGACCCAAGTTGAAGAAAGCCGGAGTGAGACTATCTCCTACCAAATCCTTCACAACCTGAACCGTATCCCCTATCTGAAACTTACGTGCCATCACTCACTACCTCCAAAAAGCAACTGCCATACTGAATCGTCGTCCTTGGTTTCATACGAGATCACCGGGTCCTCCAGTGTCCGGGACTTTGCATCAAACGACAAACTACCTTCTGCATTGATGATACGTGTCGCACTACCGACCGCTCTCTTTTTTCCCTCCTGTACTACTATACTTTCTGTTCCAATCCTGAAGATGTGGTCGGCCCAACGGCCCCACAGGTTCAAGACTGACGTGCCCTTCTCGCTGTGATACAACTGTGGTCCTTCTTTCGCATACGTCTCGCCGATGTCATTGGTCCTGTTGTTGCAACTTAGTTGGGCGATAGCGATGACGTTCTTGCCGGCCGTGATCAGTTTGTCACAGTCGAGCAAGGGTAACCGCATCGTATCATACAGATGCTTGTGCCCTTTGCCGTAGCCATAGGCTTCGAGGTTCTGGCGAGCAGCACCCTTCGGGAGCGGTATGTGTTTGAACGTATACGGCTCGGCTAACAACTCCAGTTCAGTGATCGTGTCGATCACGACAGTCTGACAATCCAGATCGAGACAGGCGTTCAGAGCCCCCCGAACATCCTCGAACGTCTCGATGCCTGGGATGAAGTTCAACTGCTCGCCGGTGATCGGGTTGTGCAACTTACGACCTCCATCATCCAACCCGATGAACACCGGGTTCGGAGCCATCGACGCGAGCGTGGTCTTGCCCCGACCGTGGTCACCGTAGATGATGATCTTCTCACCGGACTTGGCCCCATCCCACTTCTCGATGTGGAAGGTCTTGGCCGAGGTATTGGCTCCGGGTCTGGGTGCTGGTTTGGCTCCGGGTTTAGGTGGTACTGGTCTTAGTGCCATTGGTTATTCTCCTATTTTCTTTCTGTTGTCTACACACATCTTGCAGCACTTTAGATATAAGTGACGCAGCACCATCTTTTCTTCGGTGTATCACTTCAGTACTACGAAGCGGAACATCAGCATCAGTACGATGAGAGTAGCTATATCGACATTTATCCTCGTCATCAGGAAAAGTACTCTCATTGATTATTTGTGTCCAACCAATTAGACTGCCGTTGACTCTGTACTCTACTGTCAACATCTCTCACCCCCCCTCACTTTCCTAGTAAAATTATCTGGACACTCATCCGGTCCCAACTCGACGTTGTTGTAGCACAGGTCGATGAAGGGACACTTGAACGTGGCCTCGCACTGAGCCTCGTTACAGAACCACCCGTTCGTTTTCTTCATGTGCTTGATCGTGTAGTAGATGCTGACCAGTTGACGACGGAACCCCTCGATGTCATCGGCAGTGTGAACGATCTCTTTGCGAGCGAAGTAGAACTCAGGCCGTTCGGTGATGTCCTGGAGCAGCCTGGCCCCGTACATCACCGGGGTCTCTCTGATGGCGAAGGTGCCTTCCTTTTTGCCGGGTTCGACTATTGCAGAGCCGCCGTTGACAAGAAAGTAATCACCATCGGCCTCACTATACCCACTGACCACCTCAAACTTCTCCCCACAGTACTCGCCGGTCTCCACGAACTTCTTACTGTCACCCTGACTCAGCTTCTTCGGCTTGATCCCCGGCTTGTGCCAGGCATCGTACAGCACACCGACCATACCCAGGTCAAGCTGGGCCGCGGCCAGGGTGTAGAGCCTGGTCTGGGTGTCCAGTCTCAGGTGGGACCAGAAGGTAGAGTCCGGGTCGATGCTCTTGCTGGTGCTCTTGTAGTCGTGGACGAACGTGTTATACTCACCACAGGAGAACACCCGGTCGATCTTACCTACGAGCTTGGCCTGAAGGTGACGGTTCGTGGTCGGTGAGATCAGCGGGATGTCGAAGTTCTGTTCCAGGCTTTCCACCTTGTAGTCCTGGTCCTGCTGCTCGTACCACCACCTGTACCCCGACAAGGTGTACAGGATCGTGATCTTCTCGACCTCCCACTCTTCCACGGTCTTGCTGACAGGTGGCACGTCGTACTGTGCGTTCAGGTGCCGGATCACAGCGTCCATCGGGTTCTCTGGATTGAAGCCAATGCCTTCGCAGAGGACACAGTTGGGGTCGGGCGTAAGCTCGGTGTCTAATCCCGGTTCGTCCGCGAGCAACTCCACACACTCGCACACCCCACCCGGCTCGGCATCGTATATCTCCTGGACGCGATGGTAGTTAGTCCCAACTCGGAGAGCGTCGGTCTCTTCGATTGGTGTCAGCCCGGCTATGTAGCGGTAGTAGTACCGCATGGGACACGCCTTGAAACACGCGATGCTAGTCGCTGACAGATGCATTTTCTTCTTGCTCATTTTTTCTTCATCTCCCAGTATTCTGGCACGAGGTTCAAGGTCTTGAATGCCTGCTGTTCTTTCTTGGTTAGGTATTTCCAATATTTCCTCTTTGTCTTTCCACACTCGGAGCATTCATAGATTATTTTGCCAAAACGACCGTAAGTGTGTTGCTCACTGTATTTCTTAAATTTGAAATCATGCTCACACTCAAGCTGTTTGACCTGTTGTTTAAGCTCAGATATGCCAAAATAATCATCAAAGAGTTTGAAAGGATTGTCGCTTGAGTTATTTTTCTTCCAAAACATCTGTTTCCTCCTCGCTCTCGAATTCTTTCAGGTCATCGTCCACTGGCTCGGGCTCCGTAACGGGCTCGACAGTATGGGTGATCTCGGGTTCCACCACCTCGTCCGGTTCGTCGTGGTCTTCCGGGTGCAGCAACTCAACGCTGATACACGCCACGTCCACGGTTGAATTGAACTCGCCGCCCTCCATCACCTGGGATGGTCCCATCAGTTCAACGTTGTCGTACACAGCGTCTTCGTCTTCGCCGTGTACCTCGATGGTGTACCTGGTCGTTACTTCTGCTAGTACTTTGTACGCTTTCATTTTTTCACCTCATCTTTCCCATGTGGGCGAATACCCGCAATGGATACACCGCCGTTCAATTATTCTGGGTTCTCTGCTGAACAAGAACTCTTCCAACTGATGGAACCCTAACAAACACATCAACCACATCATATCAACCCCTCAAAATAATGCTCTAACTCGTCAACTCCGTGTACCACGAAGTACAACCCCGCGGTCAAATTGTGTATTCTGGCCATACGATCCTGTTGACCACTACTCAGTCTACCCCCCTTCCCTTTCTTACACTCGATCTCGAAGTGCCGACCATCAGGCAGTATACCGATGATGTCCCCTGCACTCTTAATACCAAGCCGGATATGGCCAGGGCCTTCACCGCAGGTATGGCAATCACACACGATCCGACGAGCTTTGAGCCATTTGAAGCATAAATCCTGCACTCCACCCTTACCCAACTCTGGCAACGGCGGCACAGGGACGACCGCTCGGGTTGGGATCGAACCATCCTTGGCCCCCCGATGGGGTATAGTCCCGTCCTTCGCGGCCGTGTATGCCAGATGGGCATCAGCTAGTTTTTGTTTCTTGGATTTCATTGGTCTCGTACAAGTAAATTGTTTTGATTCTATTTCCCTCACCAAACTCAACAAAATACCCCCCATTTGGCAATCCAGTGTATTTCTCTCTAACCCAACATCGAGTTGCGTGATTGGCCACAAGCAAAACAGGCTCGGCTGTCTTCCCACACCTAACCACCCTCGGAGCCACGCCCACTGCGACGACACCTGCTGTGATGGCTGCTACTGTTTTGAAGAACTGTCTACGGTTCATCGTGTGCCCTCCTATACTGGAATATAACCTTGCTTCTTTGCCTTGATTTCTTTGATGTGGGTTTCCATAGCAGATTGTGCTTCCTTTTCATTAGTAAATTCTGCAATATAACCCCCGGCATAATTATGGGACCACAGCCAGTACCATTTCAATCGTCGGAGAATCAAAGTTTTCCCTAGCCGTTGAATCCGGTAGTTCAAGCCATTACTCACTACACGATATTTACTCATCTCTATCTCCCAAATTCTATAACGTCTCACTCAGTTCACCTTCAACATCCACCGGCAACGACGCAGCCCAGTCCGGCACGGTTCGCATGATCGCCATCTGTTTGGTCAAGCCAGGGTCAACCTGCGTCCAGTCACATTCGTCCTCACTGCACATATATCCGCTTCCACTCGGGCCGATCTCACCTGTGTTTAACTTTTTGCACCCACACTCAGGACACACTGTCAGTAGCTCGCCTGGTAGCAGTGTCTTGATGTCGTCATGGATATGAAGCATCACTGGCAACCCAGCGTCCTCACACTTCAGTATCCAGTACCCGAGCAGATCACGGCTGAGGCTCTGGTCGATGTTCTCTGTGATCGACCCACCCCACAATGTTCCGTGGTGCCACTTGATTGAACCCTTACGGTCTACCTTACAGTGCCTGTAGTAGAGCACCCGGCCCGAGGGTAGTACGATCTCGACTGTGCCGCGGTTGTTTCGGAACGTCACGTTGCCCACTTCGGCCTCCAGATGCGGGAACCGGACCACCCGCCGGAACGCTTTCTCGACTCGGCCCCAATATTCAACTATCTTAGAATACTTACTTCGGTACAAATCAATCAACTGCTTAATAAACTTGAAGTCGTATTGTCCAGAATCAAACAAAGGCCGGAGCGATGGGTTAGCTAAACAATTATTATAGAACCGAGTTGCACCCATACCATACCCGGCACCGAGGATAACGTCCTTACCGAACCCGCGTTTGATCTTCAACTCCGAAGCGAGATCAGGAGGGTCGTCCTTGGTCGGCTTCCGCACTTCACAACCAAACAAACGGGTGGCGAATACTGAATACACGTCCTCACCAGCCGCGAAACCATCCATCAGGCTCTGTTGGCCAGCAAGCCAGGCCAGGGCACGAGCCTCGATCTGGGCCGAGTCCGCCACCCCGATCTTGTGGCCAGGTAGAATTTGGATCAGTTGTTTCACCACCTGGATCAGTTCGTCGTTTTCTACACCCCTACCCTTGCCCCCGAGGTTCTGGAGGTTGATCTTCTCTGTGCCGCCCCAGCGTCCGGTATGCCCACCATAGTAAGTCAGCGGCACCCGCAACAATCCCCCATTGGCGATAGTCTGGGAGATCAGACTGGCGACTCGTTTGAGATGTGTGGGCCACGACTTGGCCGCGAGTCTGCCGATCATCAAGTCCCTCACCTTCTGACTAGGGTGGACGAGCAACTGCTGGCACACTTCGTCGGTCTTGGCTAGTGCCGGGATGTTGCCCCGCTTACCCTGCTTCATCGGCACGTCCTCACCATCAGGCAGTGCTTCCTGGAGCCAGGTTGCGAACTTCTTGGACCTCAACTCTTTCGGTGTCTTGCCTGATGCTTGGATGGCCACTGCGATCTTACCCCGCATCCCAGCCTTGATCTGTCCCGCCATATCGAGGTCTACCTTGAACCGTTTGTGTAACCAGAGATCAAGGGTGTGCCTGGCGAGTTGAAGTTCGGTCTTCGGATTCGAGAGTTTCGGTAGATAGATTTTGAACAGTTCTGTTTCAAGTTCGCAGTCATGGATAGTGTACTCGGCCCATTTCTTCCGTTGCCACGGGGTCATGTCCTCCCAGTGTAGGCCCTTGGATTGTACGGTCTCGCCCTTGGGTTTCATCTTGTGCATCTTAGCTAAGTCCTTTAGCTTGTGGGACATACGACTGTCGTAGTGCCGGGTGAGGTCTTCAAGGTCGATGATGTACTTGGGTACAATGCCGAACTTCTCCTGGAGGATGGTGATGTCGAACCGGGCGTGCTTGACGAGGATGGTGTAAAGGTTCAGACAAGACGGATGCAGATACCTCTTAATACCGTCTGGTTCCACAAAAAACATACGGCCAGCGTTGTCACCCACCCCCAACCCCGTGAACTCGAACCGAGGATCGTTGATGTACTCGATGGTGCTCATGTTGCTCAACGAGTAGTCACTGTCCCAGTAGGTTTCAAAATCTAAGGTCAAAACATCTGTCGGGTAGCCGGCTTGTTCGAGTATGGTTTGGTAGTTGTTCATTCGTAGTCCCTCACTCCGATGTACACTGGAAACCGGGGTATACTGTCTGACATCTCAAAATACTTGAATGTCACTATCGCCCCAATAACAGGTGGGTTCTCTCGTTCCTCGTCAGTGAACCCAGTGCCCAAGAATACCTGTTTGCCTTTATATTCGCAGATCAGAGCACCCAGTCTGCCTTCGTGTTTGCCCAATCCTGGTTGATAACCAGTGACCGTTGCCTCGTCATTATGGAATCGCTTCACTTTCAAGATGTTCGATGACCGTTTTCCCTCCGTGTAGCAACTCCAGGGATTGCGGAGCATGACACCTTCACCACCCAGGGCTATTATTTTCTCCTCATACTCTCTCAGATGATCGAGTCCTTGGCACGTTGTCTGTTTCACTATCGTTAGTGTGGGTGCTACTCGCAAGTCTAACAACTCAACAAGTATCTGCTCGAACGTGCCAGATATTTGTGGGGCGTCGAACACCATGTACCGCATCCCACTCCAGTCTTGTTTGGTCTTCCGTCTGACTTGGCCAGACGTTTCATTGAACTGACCCCTGCCCTTCCACAATTCACCGTCGAGTATAACATTGTGTGGGAACCCATCACTGAAAACAGGTGGTGACACAAAGGGTTTCTCAGTTCTGGAGGTGAAGCAGGCATTGTAGTATATGGCTCGCACACCGTCCAATTTCTCAGACATGAACCAACCTGTCGGGTCAATTGATTCATCAAATTTTTTGGCCAGCATAGGTTTCATCTCTCACTCACCTCCAATCACCTCATCGTATCGCTTCTTACAGTACCGAGCCCTCTTAGCCTGCTCTTCCTTGGCCAACGGTGTCACTAGCTCGGCCTGTTCTTCTTGCAACTTCCGGCCGTGGCAGTACTTGAACTTCATCCCTGATCCGCACTGGCATATTTGGTTTCTGTATCGGTTTATACCCATGTTACTCCTCACCTCTTAACCAAACTCCTCCTATCTTACGCAACGATGGTGATTGAAGCACCGTGTTGCGAACAGCCTTGCGTAACACTTCATAGAGTTTATCTTCTTGGGCCTTTGTCCAGGGGTGTATGAATGGTCGGTAGAAACGATTCCAACCAGATAAAGGGTAGTAGGTAGTCTTGTACAACCCCCTCCAGTAGTATTTGAGTAAATACCATTGCCGCGATACCAGATTATACCATACGTTTTTCCACAATACCATCTCTCTCACCTCCTACTCTCTCGTTTACGTAACGCCTTCAGTTTCCGCTCATACTCAGCGAACGCGATCCAACCATACGCCAGAGCCCACTTCAGATCGTACTCGGCCCTGCTGATCTGCGACGGTCTTCGCTTGTCGCCTTTACCCATCAGTTCCACCTCACTCGCCATCCTATTTCAGAAGCACATCTTCGGGAACAAAACTTTTGTCGTTCTCTGCGGCGTACAAAATGTAGTCCGCACAAAATACAATCAGTTTCTGTGCCACGCCCCAATCCAGTATACTTCTGGGTATTTATAGCCTGTTGTTTGCTCGTTGCCCATCTTAGATTGCCTGGTACATACCCTTTATCGTTGTCGATGCGGTCTACCGACAACGAAGTATCACACCATCCTGGTAGAGTGCATAGATAAGCGGCGAACCACTCTGGATGGGCTCTCCACTCATCCCACACTTTTATCCCACGCCCACCATAAGCCTTGTAGTTTTCAGTCTTTGGGTTGTGGCATCTATGGATCGCATGGTGAACCACATTCTTAATGCGAACAGTATGTTCTTCTGGTATCCAGTATTTCTTACGCATTATTCAAACCTTGACCTATGAAATTTTTCATTTCTGCCACAAGGCATGATGAAATGCTGCGGTGTTCCGTCAAGCACTATGCCGGCTGACAGTACCGGCCGCTTCCGCATGTGCTTACCGTAAGCAAACTGCCAGGCTCGCACGTCGATCCCACAGCCTGTGTCCATGCCGAACGTCCGGTTGTCAGGGTTCGTTCGCCACGAGATGCCTGACGCCGTATGGCAGTGGCCCATCACGGTAGACATCATATTGTCTGCCATAGCGTTGGCCGCAGGGTACTTACCACTCCGGGCTGTACCATGGAAGTAGAACACGCCGTCGATCTTAACATCGTCCACCCACTTCCACTTCGGGGTCTTCCAGACCTCGTTGTAATCACGCAGATACTTGGCTGGGATGTTGACCGACTCAGCCAGTCTGACCACCCTGGCATCATGGTTGCCTATCGTGATGATGGCGTTCGGGAAGTCCTTATACCACTGCTTCATCTTCATCTTGGTTAGGAGGTACTCGTCATCGGGACCAGGACACATCGGGTTTGCAGCATGGAAGCTGATCCCCTGGTGGTCGCAGATGTCACCGATGATGACGGTCTTGTTCGTCTTGAACTTCCGGGCCAGGTGCCTCACCCAAGGTCTGTAACCTGGGTGACATACTGGCTCATGCGGATCACCTACTACTAAGACTCTCATGCGTAATCCTCCAAATATCGCTTCACAATTCCCAGTGTTTGACTGGCGAGGTGAGCGTCTTTATTCCATGGCCTCGGCACCAAGATACCCTGACCCCCAGCCGCCCGGAACTCCTCGATGTTCTGATCCTTGTCGTCGATCAGGAGTGTGCCGGGTCCAGCGAGTTGTGCCTTCGATCCTTGCAGCATAATTGTGTTCTTCAAAAATTTCTCTGGCATATTCTCCCTGATCCACAGATATTTGCCTGTCCAGGAGTCCGGGTTTGGCATAGGCGTAGTGAGAATAGTAATATCATCAAACATCCCCATTATATTCACCCAGCCGTACAGCATTCGTTGCCCGTCTTCTGTCCAAGGCAAGGTTCGCCAGAACTCTTGATTGCAGATGGCATCCACGTTCTTAGAAGATATTCCCTCCCAATTCTCCCAGAACTTCCAATTGGTTGACGGATCATCTCGGTCAAAGGCTTCACACACCCCTCGGCGGAAGTCCACCAACACCCCATCCATATCAAGAAACACTTTCATCTCATCCATACCAAGAAACAATTTCATCTCATCACCTCCAAAATATAATCAACTGCACCACGCCCAACAGCAGCGAGGCCACACCCATTCGCCATTCTCCAGCCCGCAGATCACAGATACCCAGTCCGAAGAACGACAGAACCATGATCCACATCAAGGCTGTTCGCATCAATAACCTCCTTCGGTCGGGGCCGTGCGGTCTGTCTTCGCGTCCCAGTCATTACATTGATTTACCTGACCATAGTCACCACTCTGCTTCGTACTATGATATTCTACAGCACAGTTTGATTTACCATCGCCAGTGTAGTTGGCACAGGTGTTTTTGCATTGTGTATCATTGGCATCTGCCCTTGTCAGTACTGGAGCCGTGCGGTCTACCTTCTTCCCGAGTATCTCATGTAACCGCCCCATCAGGTTGAACAACTGAGCACAGATCGCGTCTTCCAGTTCAACCGGCCCGTGGTTGTCCTCAGTAGCGTAGCCCTCAGTCAGCAGCCAGGTGTCCATGAAGTGACGCCCATTACCGCTGATGTATGCCGCTTCGGGTATACCCTTCTTCCAGTTGTCGAAATCCCTGTATGAACCATCAGCCTGAAGTCTGTGCTTGTCGAGGTACTGCACGTACCGTCGTAGGACTATAGGAGACAAGGCTTTGATGTAGTCTAGCTTCCCTTGTGCTGTGTCCCTGGTTGCCCCACTGTCGAACGTGCGGATGCGGGTGAATGGGATTGGACATCCAGGGAGTGCAGTCACATCCTTCTGATCTAACACTGGTATGGGAGTCTTACCTATGCCTGGCTCTGAGATCACCTCCAACACCCCCTCTGGGTGGCCGACGAACGTGCGTTCGGGTGGTTCACCACCGCCCCAAGGTTCTCCCTCAGTCGTGGCGAGCACGACTGGCTCGACCAGTTCGAGGTCTTGTGCTGCGAGTTTGAATACGTCATCCTCGGTTTCTATGCGATAAGGGCACTCAACACCATTATAATTGCTAGGGGGTGAAACAATTTTTATAACCACTCCCTCAACACCCTCCTGTTCGCCGCTTAAAAACCTGTAGATCAGTGTCTCCTCATCCGCAATCACTCTCACCCTGTCACCAGCCTTAAACTCACTCATACAACACCTACCTTTCTATGACAGTTAAAACATAACCATATTATATTCAACGGTTCGTCATACTTCTCATGGTGTGCTTCTGGAATACATATTTCGTGGCATTTACTACAAGTGCTCGGTCTAATTAACACACCGTCACGTATAGCATGACTCACTACATTTTGAGCTTTCTTTTTCTCGACGTGTCGTTTGCGATATTTTCTGGCACACTCATTATGTTGTTCCCGATGGGTTTGTGTGTATCGTTTACATATCGCCCTCCATTTCTCGGGGTTGTCTCTCCGCCACTGTCGCATATATGCAGTATGTTTTCGTCTTTGTTCTGACGTGCTCATACTACACCACCAAACTCTAAATCATATCTCATCTTCATCATCTCCCGCACTCCATCACCAACGTCACCCGACGCAACCAGATCACGGGCCTCGACCATCAGATCGAAGTCGTCGATCAGGTCAACGAACTTAAAATCAGGTAGTCCGTGCTGCCGAGTGCTGAAGACATCCCCCGAGCCACGTAGCCGGAGGTCGTGCTCTGCCAAAATAAATCCGTCGTTGCATTTCTCGATCACTTCGAGTCGGGCTATCGACGTGGGGTTGCTCGTTTCTGATACCAGGAAACAGAATGCCGTATCAGTCGAACGACATATTCTACCACGAAGTTGGTGGAGTTGGCTGAGTCCGAAGCGGTCAGCCCCTTCGACCACCATCACCGTGGCGTTGGGGTTGTCCAGCCCGACCTCGGCTATGATGGTGCTCACGAGGATTTTAATCGTGCCAGCCTTAAACCGCTGCAACAAATCTACTTTGTATTCAGGAGTAGCCTTGCCGGTCAACATCCGTACTTCGTCCCAAGCAAATCTATCATTTAATTTTTTCCATCCTGATTCCGCTGACACCACATCCTCACCCCCACTGATCCGAGGGTACACCACATACGCCTGGTGCCCGGCCGCGAGTTCCTTCTCGATGATCTCGTACATCGCCTCGCGTTTCTCCGGGAGCACCTGTTTCGTAATCACAGTCCCACGCTGAATCGGCAGTTGTTTAATCACGGACACATCCAAATCCCCGAACACTGTAGCTGCAAGTGTTCTGGGGATTGGAGTGGCCGATAAAAGGAGGAGGTGAGGATTATTCTGCTGGATTTTAGCTCGTTGCTCGACACCAAATTTACTGAACTCATCAATAATTACGAGGGATGCTGACTTGAGGAGTTCTTCATTGTATAACATAGCATGGGTGCCGATTACTATATTAGTAAAAGGTGTCCAATAAGTAAGTGGGCAACACCCTCGTCTATCTCTCGCAGTTGGATGTAACGCTACATCATTCCACCCCATACTAAGCAACGTATCGTAATGCTGCTGGGCCAGGATCGTAGTCGGACACAGGATCAGGGCGCGTTTGCCGTTCAAAGCCGCGAGCATGGCTGCGTAGAAGGCGACTGCTGTTTTCCCTGATCCGACCTCGCCGTGGATCAGGCGTTGCATGGGGACACAACAGGCGAGATCCGCGACAACGTCTTTCTTCGCTTCGAGTTGGTCTCTTGTAAACAGATAAGGGAAGCGGTCTGCGATTGCATCGGCAATGTCCGAGGTCCATCGTATTGGTTCTACAGTCACTTGGTTCTGCTCCCGACGCCGCTCGGCCAGGGCCAGTTGGAGTTGGAGGGCTTCGTCGAACTTGAGGATGTTGATCGCAGAGTCCAACTCGTGCTTGTGGCGTGGGAAATGGAACATCGTAAACAGTTGAACCCGCGATCCACCACCTGCTACGTCAGGCAACTCCACGTTCGCCAACACCTCTTTCAATGCAGCCCGGATCGTGTCGTGGTGGACCCCGTACTGTCCTCCGTATACGTTCTCCATCCCCTTCTCGTAGGTAGTCCACTTGGGTTGTTGGAGCACACCGGCCTTGTACTTGCCGTAGAAGGTGGCGGTCATACCGGCGTGTAGGTTAGAGAGTAGCCACGGGCTGTTGTACCATGTGACTTGGCAGTTACCAGTATCATCCATTAACGTAGCTTGTACGACTCCACGACCACTATAGGGGTGTAGCCCTATCTCTGTCACCCTCGCCTTAATCACCACCATCCCTTCCTTGGCCTCGGCTATCGGCACACCGCCTGGGTAGAGGTAGTGTAAGGGCTTCCAGCACAGCAGATCACCCACTGTCTCGATGCCTAGTTTGGTCAGGGTCCTGGCTTTGGTAGGCCCGAGGCCCTTCACGTACCTGATCTTCGTAGTCCACTTGTACATTAGAATTTCTCCCTGATGTATTTGTCCATGTGTGGGCGATACTGATCTGGTTTCCTATTAATTAAGACGCCGTGCTTACGCAAGACTGTAACCATCCGTCCAAGTTTGCCCTGTGACATACCTGTTCGGGCACGCACCTCTGCACGGGTAAGTCTAGGTGACACACTGCATAATTCTAAGACCTCCCGGTGTATTGGGAACAAGATCGGGAACAACTGCGGGGCCTTCTTCTCTGTCCGTCGCAGCACCTTCTTGACTTGGGCGAACGTCATATCCATATACACCGCCGTGTCCTCAATACTCTCGCCACCATGATCGTGGTGGCATAAACGGATAGCTAGTTCTTCGGTCTTGGATAGTATCCTGCTACTAGTACCCGACATACGCACTTTATGTGGTGTTATCATCGTTACACTCCTTATACTCGTCATTAACCAGCCGAAAAACTTCATTAAGTATTGGACCTTTGTACTTTTTTGCGTGACAGTACAAGAAAAAGCACCCTCGGTGGGCGATCAGCCCTGGCCCGAGGTCGATCTCGTACATCGCATCACGGGTGTCCATCTCGATACCACACACAGCACAACGTCGATCCTGCTCGTCTATCAGTTTGATCCGCCGCCGCTTGTGTTTGGTTTGTTCAATTTTTTTAATCCTGCCGTTGCTCATCTCACTTATCCTCCAGCTTCTATAGTAAATCCTTAATTGTGATCCCGACCGTCCGATGGTTGTTCACTGCTTTTTGAATCACCAACCTGACTTTGATTTCTAAATCATCCAAGAACTGTTTACTACACCGTGTCGGTTTCCACCCAAGCCTATGCTCCTGACCCCAACGTATAGCGAAATCACGACACGCTCGTTTGTTTATCAGGTTATTACTCATCGGTGTCACTCAGCTTGGCCTTGATGTTGAAGAGGAACTTAATACCAACTGATTCATCCATCTGAATCTCTAAAGTTCCGTCCCCGTCTGATCCAGAGATACAAATAACATCGGGTATATCCCCTTTGATCGAATAGAGCCAGGTCGCCCCACCACAGTTTGTGAACACATCCCCGTGCTTCCAGACGTGTTTCGGACGGTACTTATCCAGCACGGCCTGGGCCTGTTCCTCGGTGGGCCAGTACTCACGAGTACTCAGTATCCGACCATCACTGTGTATGTAGTTTTTGTTGTGGTCCTCAACATAATACGACTTTGGGTGGTTACTGTATGACGTTATTCTAAACTCTCTCATCTCACACCCCCTACTCTGTTTGGTTAAACCTCGCATCGTATTCTTCCAGGGTCATGCCTGGAACTTCACCATCTGCTACTGCCTTACGTCCTGCGTCTCGTTGCTCGGCCCAGCTTGTGTCACCGGGTATAGTGATGACCTCACTGACATCAGACCCCAAGTAGGTCTCTATGGTAGCGAACGTGATGTTCCGTTCCAAAGACTTACGCACATTCACTATCAGGATCATACACGCAGGACACAACATCTTGCCTTGTGCCTGATCCAACCGGGCATCAGCCGTAGTACCCAGGTACTCGTCGCAGCAGGCACAGCGATGCTCTTGTTCGTCGAGCATCTTACCTCGTCTCTTTTTGCTTATTGTTCTCATGTGTTACTCCTATATCCGTTCTATCCAGACCTCAACTAATAGTACGCCGACTTGATACCCCCGTTTGGTGAGATGAACAGCCGCCCCCACCAGCATAGCAGGAGTCGTCAACATTACAAATACTCTACGTTCTATCCAATGCCACATAGTACTAACCTCCAATACTCAGTTTAGCCCACATGCTTTTAGAAACTTATCCCGGTCGAAGTTTGGGTTGTCTTTCTCGAACAGGTCGGCGAGATCACAAGCAACCTCGGCCAACACACCCCGAATGTTATAACTACTTGGGGCATCGTCATTGTGTAGGTTGTTCTTTTCCTTCACGATCTCAGCCACCGCCTCGCACTGCTCCTTATTCATCACTCGCCCTCCTCAAAAGTATGCTTGAACCTCTGTATTAGTTCGTTGCCTACCACCCACGTTGAGCTGTCTTCTGGTAGCTCGTAGCCATACGCCTCCCACAAGTCAGTCGCATGGTCTTGTGTGTCGTTATCCGTCAACGACGTGAGTTTGACCTGCTTCATTTGTGTACCCTCCTGTCCTCGTCGATACTACACGCACACACTGGTTCCAGTTTGGCATTGACCCCCATCAGGTTGCCGCACCTGGGGCACTTGTTCTGGTTCTTGGGTTCTTGTTTTGGTCGTCTCATTGTGTTACCTCCTATATTATTCGATAGGGTTTACATTCTTCCGTAATGAACCATAAATCCGCCATTGACTTCCTCACCAACAGCCAGAATTGTGCCGGCATTAAAAAAGAATTGAAGTGTTCGACCATTTGCAAGGCGGGCATTGTAAGCCTTGCCACCAGCGGGTAGGTCCATTATGAAAACAGCACTGGCGTAGGAACCAAACTCTGAATGCAAAATGAGGAACGTGCGGATTTTAGCGTAGTCGTCAACCACAATCGGTGCCTCAGTCTCAACCTCATCACCTGCTGGATAGACACCTGTCGCATACAGTTCATCAGAAGATGGACCAGTAATTGTGCCCAGTGGTTTCATTTGGGTTGAATCATTCACATTATCACGACTTGGTTCTTCATTGTTTTCGTCACATCCCTGCACCAACATCATCCCTGTCACCACTACCATCAACATTAACTTATTCATCTCACCACCTCCATACTCTATCTAAATGTGATTGTTATTGCAATACTAAGTTCGTCCTCCTCCTTGTCTTTCCCTTTTAATAGGCCCTCAATTATTTCATTGATCTTCTTTTGGTTGACAACACCTAATTCAGTTCCCATTGCCAACCATTCAAGTATTGTCGTCGGTGTTGACTTCACTTCACCACCTCCGCACTCTTCTTCAACACATCATTCCTAAAGCCACCAATATCACTATAATGGCCAACAACGAGACTCCGGCTTCCATTGCTCTGCGGTTTCTTTCTGCTTCGTTCATCCTGTCACCCCCTCAGTCATACTCACCATTAACCCACTTCTCAACTACCTCCTTGCACAGTTCTTCGTTCAGCCAGGCCCCAGGATACTGGAGATCAGCTATGTACGGCACCTGAGACAGCAGATCGTCCTCAAAGTACTTCACCAGTAGCCTGCGGAACGCCTGCTTATCTATCGTGTTGGAGGTTGTCTTGAGTATCAGGGGCCGTGCCTCGTTGATTAACGCAAACCATTTCTCAGCCCGTGCCGCGTGATACTCAGCGGTCGAGCCCTCCGTGGTCCGTGAGCACCAAACCGAAGCACCCAACTGATGGTACAGGTCTGCCAGAGTTTTACAATCTATCACGTTCATACTACCTCCTCCTACTCTGTTCAGCCCAACTTAATAGTCTGCTCGTCCGCCACATCCTGTGATGTTGCCAGTAGAAAACTACTGCTCTCGTGCCCGTCGTCCTCGGCCTGCACGATAAGACTGGCCATGATTTCATCGGTTGCGTAGAACTCTATTTCTTGCGGCTCGCTGAACTCAGACCCACTTAATACGACCACAACCTTGATGTACCTGCCACCAGCACCATCGACACCCTCCTGAACACAACTCAGTTTCGCCTTGACAGTGAGATCGGGTTCGGCTTCTTCTGTTGGTAGCCCGGTTATCTGTGGTGTCATCTTCTCAATAAGCTCGCAGGCTTCTTCTTCCGTGAAACTGTCACGTAGCTCATCTTGCTGTTCTGGTGTCAACTCGGCCAGCATGTTCTCCATATCATCCGCTGTTTCTAATCCCAACAATCTTGCTTTTGTTTCTTGTACGTTCATCTTACTACCTCCTACTCTGTTAAACTACTACGGTTAAACTACTACGGTTACACTGTTTCTAATACTCGGTCTTTACAACACATCTCACCATAATGCCACTCAGGTATCACGACTCCGTCGTTCACATTACCAAACACCGGGGCATCTTCACACCCGCAGCCGTGTACGTCACCGTTCGGTTTGATTAATGGCACAGTGCAAAAACACTGGTATCGTTCATCACCTATCAAGTCCTTAGCCCGTCCGACTTTAGATATACTATGCAAGCTCGCACGTTTGATACTGATTGGACCACCCCAAAACGAAGTCTGTCTCTCAAACCGTCTTACAACTTCTGGGTCAATCGCATCATGCCACTTATCGAGTGACAACGTCAAATGTATCTCTTCTCTCTCTGCCATATCAAGCAGTTGCATGGTATCCTGTGTTTTCTTGCCGTTCGTACACAACCAGGTGTGCGCATCAGACAAGTCGTTCTTTACACACTCTCTTGCCAACTCGAAGAACTGCCAGAACTTCGGGTGTATTGTTGGCTCGCCACCACCAAACTGTACGTTATCTACGTCATACTCTACGTGGAACATGAGTGCGTTCTTGAATGTTTTCAGGCTCATGTTCTCGCCTTTAGCTCCGCAGGCAAACCCGCAATGCCCGCACGTCATGTTACATTTTGTTGTGATCTGTGTGTATACTGTGTTCATGTCACCTCCCCTACCTGTATTGTCCTGCTATCAGCAGTTCCTGTGCACCGAACACCGCAGGTTCACCGCAACTCTCACATTCGTACTCTCTGGCGTCTGGTTCGCATCCCTCTTGTTCGGCACCGCACTCAGTACAGAATCCAGTGCTACCTATGCCGAACGTCAAATCCTCCGTCGCTTCCATGACTCTCTGTTCTGTGATTGACTCGTGTATTGTTTTTGACATTGTACTATCCTCCGGTACTCTACTCTACTCTACTCTGTTTGATACTGCACACATCGCCGGGCTGGAAGGAGCAGAACCAGCCCGACAATACACACAGGATCAGTCGTCAATCATCGGGTAAAGAAAATCATTTTCCATCGCTATATAGATAGCCTCAAACGACACGCCCGCGAGCCGTATTTCACAAAACTCTTTGTACCTGATACTGATTGTTTCATACTCTCTCATGATCTGTTCTCCTATTCTGTTCGTTTCATATCATATACTCTTTAATCAGAATCAGCGGGCACCTGTCGTTACGAAACACATTGCATGGTCGTTGATTCTCGCACAGTTTTTTACATGCCCCGCACAGTTCTATTCTAGTGATCGCCTGTCGTTCTTGCAGGTTTATCAGCGGTTTGTTGTTCTGTTCTTCCATCGTATCACCTCACTTATAGTATACGTTCTGTTTCAGCATTTGCCAAATACTATTTTATTTATCTGCCTCTATGTCTGTATGATCGAGGGTAGTTTCTTTGTTGAAGTTCAACCAAGGTCATTGAAACTGGTAAGGGATATTTTGTTTCAACCTGCTTCTTATAATTCATCCTGGGGCTGGTATCAGAGTGACTGACAGTGAGGGGCGTTGCACACCCCAGCGTGAAAACGGCACATACTACAAACACGGTCAATACTACGAGTGTTTTCATTGTCGTTCTCCTTTACTCTATTTTCTAATTATACCACGGATTTGCCACCAACTATCAGACCGTGACTAGTGCCTGTCGTTCTCGCTGTTCTCTTGCCAGCCTGTCCATCTTAGCAGCGACCGACAGACCCCGCAGTGACATATTCTGCCCACCAGCAACGAAACACTTCTGAGTTGACTTGTGCTGGCGTCTGGGTGCCGGGGCGTTTTTACAGACTGTCCGTTCTGGTTTCGGATCACCGTGTATCAGAGTGTATTTACTACGCTTACGGTGTCCAAAATCCAAGGTTTTACTAAAGTTTTCCCGGTACTTGTCCTCGGCTATTGCTTCTCGTTCTGTTTGTGTGTCTATCTGTGTGTCTGTGTCTCTCATCATTCTGGTCTCCTGTCGAATAGTGCGATCATTTATACTTCTCATACAATCTATCGTTCCAGCCGGCGGCTACGACACCAGACACGATTCCAACCGTGAACAGTCCTTCTCGGTGTTCGGGCCAGACCTCGCCGAGTCCCCATAGTGTCAAAACAGTCCCGATCTTGAGCAGAGCAATAGACTCGGTATCAGGCCGTTCGCCGATCAGGGGGTTGAGTTCAGTTCCTCCAATCCTGATGTAACTGTTCGTTGTCCAGCCGTCTGCTGCTTGAGCCGCGACCATGCCGCCGAAGAGTAGCTGCTGCCGCCTTGTCATTGGCTCACAACCTGTGGCGAACATCACCACCAATACTACTGCCGATATCAGTTTCTTCATCGTTCTATCCCCTTACTCCCTCACATACTGTTTCCAGGCCCAACACGGGGCCTACAAGACGCGATCCCATGTATACCCATCATGTATGCTCGTGTACTCGTAGCAGACCACGTTAGGCGTTTTGCCCGAACCATATGGCACCTTGCTGTACAGCTTCCGGGCCTTGCGTATAGCAAGCTTACGTTGGCAGGACTGGAACCGTGTGTAGTTCTCAGGATCATGCCGATCAAAGGCTATGAACAGCCTACGGGGGTGTCTGCCAGTGCAAGGCCGATCTCTCGTCTTTTTATACGAGTCGTGCCGCAACGGTATAAGCTGGCGTATATTAAATTCTGCCATTTTCACGTTCTCCCAGTCTTATATCTAAAGTATAGTAATTATAAACTCTAAACTTTGTGCTATAGGTGAAGTAGTAAGGTACATAAGGTACATAGGGTACAGTATGTACCTTACTAGTGTTAGTAGTTGAGCTATAGACAAAAGGTTGTAACTTATAATTACTACACTCTGCTTGTTTGTCGGTTGTTCAGTCTATCGGCGGATTTCTACTACAGTTGTAGTAGGTCCAAGCTACCACTTTTGGGGTACTACCAAAGGGATAGAGTAGCAAGGACAAAGTACACCCAAACAACCTTGTCAAAGCCTAGTTGCCGGACTACTTTCTCTTGATGCTCAGGCCTGATCTTGAAACCAATCCGCAACCATCCAATAGCCAGACCATGCGTGCATGTGTACTTGTAAGTGCCTACTCTGAAGTGCTTGGATATCCACAACATGTTTTTTCTCCTTGATTAGTTTGATTAGAGTACCGCTCGAAATGTATGCCCTGCTCGTAGTTCTATCAAGTCACGGCGTGCCAGCCGCCTGATTGCGTCTACTGTGGCCCGACAACGTTTGTCGTATGCATGCCAGCCAGGATATTTTCTGGCAAAAGCCAATGCGTGCCTCATATTCTTGCCCATCGTTCTGATCTCCTGATCGTGTTGGTTGTGTACTGTGTGCTGTGTATCGCATACGCCATGCAATACTGATTAGAGTATAACATCAAATCAAAACAATCAAAATAAAAAAATAAAAATAGTTCTAAGTCTATGTGTATGCTAGGCTTACAAGAGTATTTTATTTTCTCTGGCTTCTCCATGTCCGATAAGCCGGGGGGTGGGGTGGTACCTTTTGTATCAGTTGTAGGGGAGGTGCCTGGTCCCCTCTTGGACCTACCCCTACTTGACCTAAACACTTACCTACCAACGCCTTACGTACCATACCGGAGTCCCTCGCCCAGTCAGTGGGACCCCCTATAGACACCCACTGTGGAAATATGAGATGGGTTTTTCCGACTGGAGTCTGACTGCCGAGTGCTCATGTCGGGTTATATATGGAGAGGTATGTTATTCTCCTGGCGAGGAAGTCCAGTTACTGAGACACTCGCCTTACGGAAGGTCAAGCCGATGGATGGCGACGGCACTGGTTTTGAAAACCAGCGAAGCGAAAGCCCTTGTGAGTTCGATCCTCTCACCTTCCGTTATGAACTGGATCACGCAACTGATAGAGAAGCTCTTCTGCTGGCTACCACGGCCTTACTTCGTTCACCCTGATGAGAGCGGGGTGCGGATCACGTTGGGCAGCAGAGTGAGCCCTACGCCTCCAGGATGGTACGTAGACGTACCTCTGATCCACGATTTCGTGAAGGTCAACGTGGCTACACAGGGCCTGACACTGGCAGAGCAGTCCGTGTTGACGAGCGACGACGTTGACCTGGCGATCCGGGGAGCGATCCTGTACCGGATCACGAACGCAGAGAAGGCGATCTTCGAGACGGACGACTTCGACAAGAGTCTGGAAGCGGTAGCGGCCGGCGTCATCGAGCAGTTCGTGGCGACCAAGACTTACGACCAACTCCGTGATCGCAAGGGCCTCCGGGATGAGATCACCCGCGGACTACGCGAAGCAGCAAGCGGCTGGGGTATTAAGCTCCAACGTGTGTACATATCGGACATAGGACGTGTGAAAAATATTCGGGTGCTGGGCGGTAGCTCGGTAATCCCAATCGAGGAGAACTGATAGATGCAAGTAGATAATGCAGGCTACAACACCAGCCCAAGTCCTGGCCAGAGTCAGCCGATCATCGCCTCGGGCGACGGGGCCACGAGCCAAGCCCTGACCAACGGAACCGCTGATACGAACACAGAGGCCACAGTAGTCGCCGGAGCCAGGTACAGGTTCACTTGTACCGAGACTGGGGCTTTCATCTTCGGTCTCGCTACAACTGCTACAACCACTAATATCCGATGGGCAGTAGGAATCGGACACTCGATTGAAATCCAGATACCATTGGGGGTCACGACGCTGCATTACGCTACGAGCGTGAACAACGGTTACGGATGGTTGGTGCGTATCAAGTCTGTGATTAACGAGGAGCCGACAGAATAGGGGGGGTAGCAACTATGAGGAATACAGCGATAACAGCGGTTGTGACGGCAGTACTGGCGTTCGGAATCGCATTAGGGGTTTGCAACTGGATCGTGGGTCAGGCTAATGAGGCGGTCGATGCGAGGGACACAGCGTATACTGCCCTGGAGAAAAGGGCGACGGATAGCGCGTTCTATTGGATCGACACAGCATCTCGCCTCACTGATGAGAAGACCCAGCTCAAGAAGAACGCCAAACTGTTCGCTGATGACTGGAATGCCCAGGTAAAGCGACTCTCTGATGAGAAGGCTGTGTTGAAGAGTAAGATCAAGAAGGTCGAGGCCGAGCGAAAAGGGTGGATCAAGAGTTCACACGAGTTTCAACTTGAGGGCAATGGGTTGTTTTTTGAGAACAAAGACCTCAAGGCCGAGATCGCCGAATGGGAAGCGTGTGCTGCGAAGAGGAACGCAGAACCCGACCCCGACCCCACACCAGAGCCAGAACCCGCCTTCACCGACCTCGTCCAGGAGTCGCTCAAGGGCGTCGTACACCTCCAGGCCCCGTCCTGGCAAGGGAGCGGGTTCGTAGTCGGACCACGCCTGATCGCCACAGCCAGGCACTGCGTCGAAGACGTAGAGGACTTTCTGATAACGACTGCGGATGGCCATCAGGTCCGAGCGACCAGGGCGATCAGTGATAAGGAACATGATGTTGCCTTTGTATGGGTAGACGACCTGAGATGCGTCGCTGGGGAGCGGGGCACGACAGAACACGAGGTCGTATTGATCCCCCTGCCCACAGGCAGCATCAAAGACTGTGTGCTGGGCCAGTCGGTCTACGTGATCGG